>Ga0209694_1000044_pt1 | contig 235867 bp, 219 predicted proteins | sample GluameincwithD2O_FD_187499 | JGI IMG/M metagenome (GOLD analysis project Ga0209694, IMG submission 187499) | Mouse cecum microbial communities from Vienna, Austria - Glucosamine amended microcosms incubated with D2O (SPAdes) (version 2) | ecosystem: Host-associated > Mammals > Digestive system...
CCAATCTAGCTTCAAAATAGAATTGATGAGACCCTTCATTTCACTATCTTACGACAGTTTCCTGAAGGACTCTCTTAGTCCTTCTGGTGCTTCGTGTTCTTTCGTTGTTTAATTTACAAGGTGCAAACCCTTCGTCCCACCCGCCTCAGCCCCTCTCAGGAACCTCGTCATGCGGAACTCCGTTATTCTACCACACCGCCCGAGCTTTGTCAAGTACTTTTTTCGATCCCTCGAAACTTTTTCCTCGGCCCCCGCTCTCGCGGGCCCCTCTCGGTTGGCGCTCAGTTAATATACCAAACCTTAGCGCCTTTGTCAACACCTAATTTCGCTTTTTTCCATCTTTTTTTCCGGCGCCTTTTTCACCACAAAATATAGCGTTCTTTCCCCCTCTTGGCCACTATTTCTTCTGTCCCGGCGGAAGGGCCGCCGTCAGCGCCGCCAACGCCAGGCATGCCGCGTCGGTCAAATCCGACGGCAGGGCCTCCGCCGCCCCGGTGACGGCCAGCCCCGCCGCCGCCAGGACCGCCAGCGCAGGCAGGCGCTTCTCCCCCCACGACCGGGCCAGCAGCCCCACCCAGGTCAGATCGGGCAGCAGCCACAGGGCGGACACCAGCCCTTCCAGCCGGGCGCTGTCTCCCAGCAGCCCCGCCGCCGTGAAAAACGGTCCGTCCAGCTGTGCCGCCACCGCCGGGCTGAGCAGTCCCGCCGTCAGCAGGCCCAGCGCTGCGCACACCGCGCCCAGCGCCCCCAGCCAGATAACCCCCCGGCGCGGCCCGTCCTCCCCTTTCTCCACCTTATATAAATGGGGCAGTGCGTACAGCCCCGCCGACAGGGGCAGCATCCCCGCCAGCAGCGAACCGCTCCAGCTCCCCCCCGGCTCCAGGGTCCATGCCCAGTTCACCCGGGGCAGTCCCAGCAGCAGGATGGCCGCCGCTGCCGCCGCCGTCCCCAGCCAGAACACCTCAACCGCCCGGAAGAAGGCCCCGTCCCCCTCCCATCCCATCCACACCAGGGGCGCGGCCAGCAGCAGGATCAGCCACACCGCGCTCCCCTGTCCTTCCGCCGGCTGCAGCCGCCCCGCCGAGCGTCCCAGCGCCTGTGCCATCAGCACCACCGCCCAGCCGCCGTACAGCGCCCGCAATACGGGGTGGAGCGGCCGTCCCCCCATCCGGCACAGCAGCAGCCAGCCCGCCGCCGTTCCCAGCGCCGCCGCAGCCAGCAGCCACCGCCAGTCGCTGCGTCCCGCTGCGGCGGCCCCGGCGGACAGCCCGCCCACCATCACCGCCACCGCCAGCTGCCGGGCGGACAGCTTTTTGCTTTTCATGGGGTTAACCTCCATTCTTCCCAGTCGATGAGGGCCGGCCCCTCCCCGGCCAGCAGGGGCAGGGTCAGCTCCTCCCCCCGCTCCAGCCTGGCCAGCGCCTCCACCGCCGTGGGGGCGCCGCAGCCCCGGCGGGCCAGCAGGTCCAGCCCCGATGCCGGGTCGGCGCACCCCGCCAGCAGTTCTGCCGCCCCCTCCTCCGCCAGCCATACGGTGGCGGAGGCCCCCAGCTCCCTGTTGCGCAGCACGCACCGCAGCACCTCCCGCAGCTCCACGTCCCGCCCTACTATAATATAGGAGACGCTGGTGAGGGACAGCTCCTCCTCCCCGGCCCAGGGCAGGCCGGCCAGCGCCTGGTCGAAGTCCGCCCCGGCGCAGCTCCCCCGGCTCTGGTCTCCCTGGTCCTCTCCGCCGCATACCGCGCTCAGCCGCACCGGCCCCGGCCCGTCCACCCCCAGCACCCGCACCAGGGCCAGCCCCTCCGGCTCCTTGGCGGCGGGCCGCCACCCCGCCAGCAGCACCGCCAGCGCGATGCACAGCAGCAGCCATTTTCTCACCCCTGGTTCCTCCTGTTCTGCGTGTTCAGATAGTCCGGCCTGGTTTTCACATCGGGCAGCGGCTCCCGCAGCACCACATGCCCCTCCCTCTGCTTTCCCGCGTTGGAGGCGAAGGGGGTGAGGTAGGCCACCCCGAAGGTGGACAGCTGGGCCAGCCGGTATACCAGCGCCACCCCGGCCAGCACCAGCCCGGTCAGCCCCATCACGCCCCCGGCCAGGGTGATGAGGAACCGCCACAGGCGCAGCGCCCCGGCAAAGTCCTGGTTGGGGGCGGTGTACCCGGCGATGCCCGCGATGGCCACTACCACCAGCACCGCAGGGGACACCAGCTTGGCCTCCACCGCCGCCGAGCCCACCACCAGCCCGCCCAGGATGGAGACCGTCTGCCCGATGGAGGAGGGCAGGCGCAGCCCCGCCTCCTGGAGCACCTCAAAGGCCAGCAGCATCACCAGGATCTCCGTCAGGGTAGAGAAGGGCACGTCCGCCTTGGCGGCGATGATGGACAGGGAGAGCTTCACCGGGATCAGCTCCGGGTCGAAGAGCACCGCCGCCGCGTACAGCCCGGGCAGGAACAGGGTGATGAGCATACACACATACCGCAGTACGGACAGCGCCCCGGCCACCGCCCAGCTGGTGCTCCGGTCCTGGCCGGTGCGGAAAAAGCTGTCCAGGGTGGCGGGGAACAGCCATCCCATGGGGATGCCGTCCACGATGACCCCCACCCGGCCCTCCGCCAGCCCGGTGCAGAAACGGTCCGGCCTCTCGGTATAGGCCGTGAGGGGGAAGGCGGTGCGGCTCTCGTCGGTGACATACTGTTCCAGGCTCCCCGTCATGAGCAGCGCGTCGATGTCGATCTGCTCCAGCCTGGCCTTCACCCGGGCGGCCAGCCCGGGGTCGGCGATCCCTTCTATATATAGTACGTCCACCGGCGTCACCGACTGCCGCCCCACGATCTGCTCCTCGATTTTCAGCTCCGGGGCCCTGAAGCGCCTGCGCACCAGCGACGTGTTGGTGCGCAGGCTCTCCACAAAGGAGTCCCGCGCCCCCTTCACGTCCGGCTCGTTCTCGGGGCTGGAGACGGAGCGCTTTTCCTCCGTCCCCGCCGACAGGGTGAGCACCTGCTCCTTCCCCGGGAAAAACAGGGCCACCGAGCCGTCGATCAGGTCGAAGACCACCTGGTCCGCCGTGTCCCTGCTCTGAACCACCAGGGAGTACAGCCCGCCTTTGCGCATCAGGTCGAAGGCGGCGTCCATGTCGGGTGCCTCACGCAGGGCCTCGTTCTGGGTCAGGGGCCGCAGCACATAGTCGCAGGCCCGCTCGTTGCGCACCTGCCCGGCGATGAACAGCATCTCCACCTGCCGCTCCGGGTCGTTGTTGAGGTAGAGCGTGCGCCGGTTGAAGTCGGCGCACCGATCAAATATCCTGGCGATGCTGTCCGCCGTCAGCGGGCAGTCAAACCTGGGCTCCCTGCGCGGGTGCGGGGGCGGCGTGCGCTTTTTCATACCGAAAATCCCCATGCTTCCGCCTCCTTGTCACGCTTTGATTGGCCGCGCTCCCGGGCCGCTTTCGCTCCGTCTCGGGCTGGCCTCCCGGGCGCTGTGCGCCCCTGCGCCCGCCCTCGCTCCGCTCCAAGCTCCCCTGCGCGGCTAAGCTCGCGCTTCTTTGCTGTCACGCTCGCTTTGGCCGCGCTCCCGGGTCGCTTTCGCTCCGTCTCGGACTGGTCTCCGGGGCGCTGTGCGCCCCTGCGTCCGCCCTCGCTCCGCTCCAAGCTCCCCTGCGCGGCTAAGCTCGCGCTTCTTTTCCACAGTATTTCTGCCCCGCGCCGAAAATATGCACAGTTTTTCCGCTATCCCCCCTTCTAAAGCGGAAATTCTGGCTGAAATTTCGCTCTGTTGGAAATTATTCTTTACAAAACGGCCAAACTATGATATGCTTTGCCAGAACGTCTCCCCAGGAGGCGCGCCCGCCGGCTTAGTTTTGGGACAACGCCGCGTTTCACGCGGGGCTTCTGCCCGCCCATCACCCAGCGGAAGGGCAAAAAAACAGGAAAGGTGGAATTTCCCATGATCCGCAAGGACCAGAAGACCTCTGTTATCGAGGCCAACCGCACCCACGAGACCGACACCGGCTCCCCCGAGGTGCAGATCGCCATTCTCACCGCCCGCATCCAGGAGCTCACCGAGCACCTGCGGGTGCACATCCACGACAACCACAGCCGCCGCGGCCTGTACAAGATGATCGGTAAGCGCCGCAAGCTGCTGGACTACCTGGCCAAGAAGGACATTGAGCGCTACCGCGCCATCATTGCCAAGCTGGGGATCAGAAAGTAAGTTGTTCAGCAGGGGCGGCGGGGCGACCCGCCGCCCTTGTCCCCATCCGGGAGGAAACGCAAATAGTCCCACCCGCCCATGGAGCCGCCGCCTTTTTAGCAGTTGAACATGGGTCCCGGCAACAGTCGGGGCTTATGTTCAAGTGCTAAGAGGAAGCGCGGAGAAGCGGACAGTGAGGGAGCTTGGAACGGAGCGAGGGCAAAAACCCAGCCGCCGCAAAGCGGAGGCTGATTTTGCCCGAGGCGAAGTGAAAGCGACCGAGCGCCCTGTCCGCTTCGCAGCGTGACAACGCGGCTCCAGCGTCATTCACAAAACGAAAGGAGCACACCCTCATGTCAACCGTCATCACCCACAAGCAGTTTGCCAACGAGCGCACCTGGTCCATGGACCTGTGCGGGCGTCCCCTGACCATCAACATGGGCAAGGTGGCCGAGCTGGCCACCGCCTCCGCCCTGGTCACCTACGGCGAGACCACCGTGCTGGTGGCCACCACCGTCTCCCCCCGTCCCCGGGACGGCATCGACTTCTTCCCCCTGTCCGTGGACTTTGAAGAGAAGCTGTACGCCGTGGGCCGCATCCCCGGCAGCTTTATGCGCCGCGAGGGCCAGCCCTCCCTGCCCGCCGTGCTGGCCGGGCGGGTCATCGACCGCTCCATCCGCCCCCTGTTCCCCTACGACTTCCGCAACGACGTTGTGTGCACCTGCACCGTGATGAGCGTGGACCGCGACTGCTCCCCCGAGGTGACCGCCATGATCGGCGTGTCCGCCTGCCTGGCCGTGTCCTGCATCCCCTGGGCGGGCCCCATCGGCTGCCTGGAGATGGGCTATGTGGACGGCCGGCTGGTGTACAACCCCACCCAGGAGCAGAAGCACGCCTCCCAGCTGGACCTCACCGTGGCCGCCACGGCGGGCAAGGTCATCATGATTGAGGCGGGCGCCAAGGAGCTGCCCGACGCCATCATGTACGACGCCATTGTCAAGGCCCACGAGGAGATCCAGAAGCAGGTGGAGCTCATCAGCCGGATGGCGGCCGACGTGGGCCGGGAGAAGATGAGCTACGACCACGCTGCCTTCGACCAGGAGCTGTTCGACAAGATCACCGCCGACTTTATGGACGAGGCCCGGGCCGCCATGGACACCGACGACAAGAACGTCCGGGAGGACCGCTGGAACGCCATGATCGAGAAGTGGCACGAGCGGTATCTGGAGGACCACCCCGACATGGACCAGTTCCTGGAGGAGATCACCTACAAGTTCCAGAAGAAGATCGTCAAGGCCTGGCTGCTGGAGGGCCACCGCGTAGACGGGCGCGCCAAGAACGAGATCCGTCCCCTGGCCGCCGAGGTGGGCGTGCTGCCCCGCGTGCACGGCTCGGGCCTGTTCACCCGCGGCCAGACCCAGGTGCTGTCCATCTGCACCCTGAACACCCTTTCCGCCGCCCAGAAGCTGGACACCATCTGGGAAGAGGAGGAGAAGCGGTATATGCACCACTATAACTTCCCCGCCTACTCCACCGGCGAGGCCCGGGCCGCCCGGTCCACCAACCGCCGGGAGAAGGGCCACGGCGCCCTGGCCGAGCGCGCCCTGGAGCCCGTCATCCCCAGCGTGGACGACTTCCCCTACGCCATCCGGGTGGTGTCCGAGGTGCTCTCCTCCAACGGCTCCACCTCCCAGGGCTCCATCTGCGGCTCCACCCTGGCCCTGATGGATGCGGGCGTTCCCATTTCCGCCCCCGTGGCGGGCATCTCCTGCGGCCTGATCCAGGACGACGACGGCGGCTTCACCACCTTTATCGACATCCAGGGCGTGGAGGACTTCCACGGCGAGATGGACTTTAAGGTGGCGGGCACCAAGAAGGGCATCACCGCCATCCAGATGGATATCAAGAACGACGGCCTGTCCCACGCCATCATTAAGGAGGCCCTGGATATCACCCAGGACGCCCGGTACGCCATCCTGGACGAGATCATGCTGCCCTGCATTTCCGCCCCCCGGGCGGAGGTCAGCCGCTACGCCCCCAAGATGATCACCGTGAAGATCGACCCGGACAAGATCCGCGAGGTCATCGGCAAGGGCGGCAGCGTCATCCAGAAGATCACCGCCGAGTCGGGCGCGCAGATCGACATTGAGGACGACGGCACTATCCACATCGCCTCCCCCAACGCCGAGGCCTGCGAGATTGCCAAGAAGATGATCGACACCATCGTGTTTGTCCCCGAGGTGGGCTCCCTGTATTATGGCAAGGTGGTGCGCATCCTCCAGTTCGGCGCTTTCGTGGAGCTGGCCCCCGGCAAGGACGGCATGGTGCACATCTCCAAGCTGGCCAATCATCGCGTTGCCAAGGTGGAGGATGTTATCAACATCGGCGACATGATCTGGGTCAAGGTCACCGACATTGACGAGAAGGGCCGGGTCAACCTGTCCTACAAGGACGCCCTGCGGGAGATCGAGGAGAAAAAGGCCCGGGGCGAGATCGTAAAGTAAGAAGCTGTACCAATAGCCTCAGCACCCATTAAATCAAAAAAGACGGACGAGGTAAAACCTCGTCCGTCTTTTTTTGAGCCTGCCTCACCCGATCCGTCCGCCGAACATCTCCTCGTACCCCGGATACAGGGCGTTGAAATGATCCCTCATCTGTTCCAGGTCGCCGGGTTCCCACGCGCTGGTCCTGACGTACACCTTCGCAATAACGCCGCCATCCAGTTCAAAGCGCTGGATCTCCTCAAAATGACGGCCCATATAAGACGACCCGTCCTGGATCAGCTCTGCCGGATAGCTGACCACCTCCTGTCCTGAGTTCAGATGGAGCTGGACCGGCTGCGTGGCCACCACATAGTCCGCCTCCAGAAGGACGGCGGGGAAACCGTCCCTCAGGTCCACGTCGCTTGTATTGTACATGTTGGGAACCCCGTTCATCGTATCCGGCGCATACAGCTTCCGAAGGATATCGCAATTCAGCACCGGCCCGCTGGCCGCCACATAAATCCTTTGATCCGTATTCAGCGTTTCCCCGTTCAGGTACTCCGCCAGCGCCTCCAGCTGCTCCATGTCCCCCCGCCGCATTGGCTGGTACTTTTCCGAGAACAGCCCCCTGACATGGACGGCCGCGGGGACAGGGAGCATCGCCTGGCAGAAATTCACCGCCAGCGCCAGCGCGCATAAGAGGGCGCCATACCGGCCCAGCCGCCTCCCGTCCCTGGGGGCGGCCTCCTTCCCCGGCACAAACCCCCACGCCAGCATACAGCACAAAAACAGCGGCACATTGATCAGCATCCGATGGTGGACGCCCATGTTCTGCGTCTGCCAGAAAGCGGCGGTCTCCACTGCCGCCAGCGCCAGCAGGGCGGTAAAATTAACCCTGTTTTTCCTTTTTACAAAGCACAGCACCCCTGCCGCCGCTGCGGCCAGAAGGGTCACGGCGCCAAAGGAGTTGACCAAATCCCGGACCTTTCTCAGCAGCGGCGCGTTATACGCGCTGTACATCTCCCCGTAGTCCGTCACCAGGGCCCGGAGCAGGAACGGCCTGAAATAGACCAGCAGCGCCCCAATGCTGACGCCCCCGATCACGCAGAAGTGCTTTACCACACACAAAAACGCGCCCCGGTCCCGCTCCTTCCAGAGCAGGGCCGCCGCTTTTATCACCAGCGCCGCCACGTAACCGATGATAAAATAAACCACATACCGCCGGGAAATCCACGCAATCAAAAGGATTGCCGCTACAGCGATATCCTTTGTCAACGTGGCCTTTCGGAAGTCGAAGTCGATGAGCAGGTACACCGCGATGGAGATCGGCAGAAGGACCGCCACGTCGATGTATCCTTGATACATCGCGTAATAGTTCGCGGGGAAGATCGTTCCCAGCGCCACCGCAGCGGCGAAGGCCCAGCCCGCTTTTCCCCCTCTGCCGGAGGCCAGCTTCTCCACGCACAGCGCCTGGATCAAAACCGCCGGCACCAAAAACATCACATGGTTGATCAGCACATACGTGGAGAACTCGCAGCCGAATATCTTCAGCGGCAACGCCACCACCGACGGCAGGAAATTGTTATAGTCATCCCCATTCACCGACGCAAAAAACGAAACCAGCGCGTCCAAAATGTTATGGCTGAACAGATAGTCCATCCTTTGGATGGACATGCGCCAATACTCGCCATAGTCCCAATAGTAGACAAACTGGTTCCGGCCCATCCAATAGACCGTCAGGCCCGCGCCCAATATCAACGCCAGCGCGGCGGCCGACCGCTGCCCGGGCGAAAGCTCCCGATGCAGCTTCTTGGCCTGTCCAATGACGCCGCCCTCGTACAGCACGCAGGAGCAGATTCCATAATAGCCTATCAGAAATACCAAAGCGCCCATTTTTCCACCCTCATTCCTCTCTAAATATACGAAAAGATTATATCATCCCGCCCCCTGTTTGTAAACCTGCAAAATCGCTTGACAGGAAGTGACTATTATGGTAGTATTGTTTTAATTACTACTGCAATAGTCACTCTATGCTCCCGGCGGGAGCCGGGTTGGAAAGGAGGTCACATCCATGGAAAAGCTGTACGACTCGGAGCTGAAGGTAATGAACCCGCTGTGGGCCGGCGGCCCCCAGCCGGCGGGGACGCTGGCGAAAAAGCTGGCGCAGTCCTGCGGCTGGAACCGCAACACCACTTATACCGTCATCAAGAAGCTCATCCACAAAGGCGCCGTCTCCCGGTCTGACCCCGGCTTTGTCTGCACCCCGCTGGTCACCCGTGAGGAGGTCCAGCGGATGGAGACGGAAAGCCTCATCGCCCGGCTGTTTGACGACTCCAAGGCCCAGTTCCTCTCCGCCTTCCTCGGCGGGGAGGGGCTCGCCCCGGCGGAGGCCGCCCAGCTCCGGGCCCTGATCGACAGCCTGGAGGAGAGGTGAGCGCCGTGATCCAGCTGCTGCAAAACGCCCTGTATGGCACGGCGCTGATTTTGACCGCCGCTCTTTTGCGCCGGATTTTGGCCCACCGCCTCATCCCCGAGGCCCGGCTGGTGCTGTGGGCCCTTTGCCTGCTCCGCCTGCTCGCCCCCGCCGCCCCCGGGAGCGCCCTTTCCCTCTGGGGGCTGCTGGCCGGGCCCGCGCCCCAGCCTGCCCAAACGCCGCAGGTATCCAGCCCTGTCCAAACCGTCCCTGCCGCCCCAGCTCCCGCCCCCCAGCCCGCCGCCCCGGCCTTTCCCTGGGAAATGGTTCTTGCCGCCGTCTGGCTGGCGGGGGGGCTGGCGCTGGCCCTGCGCTATATCCTCAGTTGGCGGCGTACCCGCCGGGCGGTGGAATGCGCCATCCCCATCCCCCGGCCCGACCCCCGCTATTTCCCCCTGCCCAAGTGCGCCCGCCTGCGGGAGGGCGTGGTGGACGGCGCGCCCCTCACCTTCGGCGCGGTAAAGCCCACAGTGGTGCTTCCCCCCGGCCTCTCCGGGGTGGAGCTGGACTGCGTGCTGGCCCACGAGGGGGTGCACGCCGCCCGGCGGGACAACCTGTGGCACTACGCCATGGCGCTGGCCCTCGCCGTCCACTGGTGGAACCCGGCGGTGTGGCTCATGTCCCGGCTTTTGCGGCGGGATATCGAGCTGGCCTGCGACCGGGCGGCGGTGAACCGGCTGGGGGCGGACAGGCGGGCGGACTACGCCCGTGCCCTGGTTTCCCTTGCCACCCAGGGGGAAGGTGCCCCCTTCTCTCACACGTTCGGTCGGAAACTGACCGAGGAAAGGATTCTATCCGTTATGAAATTCAAGAAAACCACCATTTTAGGCGCGGTTTTATCCCTGGCGCTGGTGCTGGCCGTTACCGTCGCCCTTGCCGCCGGCCCCGCGAAGCCCACCCCCGCCCCGTCGCCCACAGACAGCGCCGGCAAACCGTCCGGCCCCGCTGGCATCCGGGTGAAAATCACCGATACGCCGCTGCCCGACGAGGCATCCGATAGGATAGCTGACCTCCTCTGCCGCATTGATGGGGAGGAATTCAACGGCGAACCCGCAAGCTCTCCGGACCACTCCTCCTGTCCCCACCTGCACTACAGGGACGCGGGGGTCGCCTACTCCTTCCGATCCGCCACGGAAGCTGCCCATACAAAAATCCAAGTCTTCCTCGAATGGTGCTTTGATTGTGAGGACGCGTTTCTCACCTCCGTCAAGCGGACGGAAGAACCTCACAGCTTCACCTTTGCGCGGGCGGGGGAGGACGACAACCCCGCCTTTGGAGGGGGCAGCTATGTGGAGGGCGACCACAGCGCACCGGACCCCAGCCAGCACCACTTTATCTTCAGCCACACCTGCTCGGATTGCTTGTACAGCTGCCAATACACCGTAAACGCGGGCTGCAGCGAGGACGGCTGCGTGGATATCCAGTCTGTGACCACGGATATCCAGCCTGTGACGGCAGAGCCCCCCGTGCGGACTTCCAGCGGAACGTATGCGCCCTGCCAGGCGGAGGACTGCGCTGTGCCCTACGACCACTTCCACCTGGATGGCAAGGTGGTGCGGATATACCGGGAGAATCCCGGCCTGCTGTGCGCCCGCTCCAGCTGTGACAAGACAGGTCCCCACACCCACGACGGCGTCCAGTTTGTGGACAAAGCCCCCGAGGCGTATACCATCCTCCACCCAGAGCTGGAACCCGTGCCCTCCGCCGCGCCCTGACCCTCCTGCCGCGCAGTCAACAGCAAGGCCCCCGGCTTGCGCCGGGGGCCCCTTTTCCGCCTTACGGCAGGTTCAATTCCTTGATCACGTCCCGCAGCTGCCCGGCGGAGGCATTCAGCGCCTCCCGCTCGCCGTCGGCCAGGGGGATCTCCAAAATCTGCTCCACCCCCCGCCGTCCCACAATGGAGGGGATGGACAGCGCCAGGTCCCGCAGGCCGTACTGCCCGCCCAGCACCACCGACACGGGCAGGATGGCCCGCTCGTCCTTCATGATGCACTCGGCGATCCGGGCCACCGCCATGGCGATGCCGTAATAGGTGGCCCCTTTGCGCTTGATGATCTCATAGGCGCTGTCCCGCACATCCTCATAGAGGCGCTGTTCCGCCTCCCGGTGGTTGGTGTGCCCCCGCATGGCGCAGAAGTCGTCCAGCGGCACCCCGGACACGTTGGCCCCGCTCCACACCGCCAGCTCGCTGTCCCCGTGCTCGCCCACGATGACGGCGTGGATGGACCGGCTGTCCACGTTCAGGTGCTCCCCCAGCAGATAGCGCAGGCGCGCCGAGTCCAGCACCGTCCCCGAGCCCAGAACCCGGTGGGCGGGGTAGCCGGAGATGCGGAAGGCGGCATAGGTGAGCACGTCCACCGGGTTTGACACGATGAGCAGGATGCCCTCGAAGGGCCGGGCGGTGATCTGGGGGATGATGGAGTTCAAAATGGACACGTTCTGGCCGATGAGCTCCAGCCGGGTCTGGCCGGGCTTCTGGTTGGCCCCGGCTGTGACCACGATGAGGGCGCAGTCGCTGAGATCGTCGTAGCCCCCGGCGTGCACGTCCATGGCGGCGATATAGGGCAGGCCGTGGCTTAAATCCATGGCCTCGCCCACGGCCTTGTTCTGGTTGGCGTCGATGAGCACCAGCTCGCTGAACAGCCCCCGCTGGATCAGGCTGAAGGCGATAGAAGAGCCCACAAAGCCGCAGCCGATGACGGCGGCCTTACGATGGTTGAGCATAGGAAAAACCCCTTCCGTTTTTGGGTAGTGTACCCGAAACGGGAGGGGTTATGCCTATTTGTCCAGCCGCTCGTGGCAGTAGGGACACAGCTGGATGCCCTTGCCCACCCGGCCCAGGTATTCCCCGCAGTGGGGGCAGCGCCAGTGGGAAAAGCTATAGCGGATAAAGGCCAGCAAAAGGCCGGCCGACAGCAGGGCCAGGGGCATGCTCTCCAGCAGCCCGGCCAGCACCATGGACAGCGCCATGGCCCCCAGCAGCCCCCACATCACCCGCTTTGCCTTTTGGAGCTTCACAAGCCCGCCCCCTCACATCAGCTGCGGCAGTTTAAACCTGCCCCGTCTATTTCCCCCCGTCCAGCCGCCCCTCCGGGCTTTGCCCTACTCCAGGCCGTACCGCTTCAGCGCCGCCTGAAACCACACCGGCAGGGGGGCCTGCACCTCCACCCGCTCCCCGGTGGCCGGGTGGGTGAAGGTCAATTGCGCCGCGTGGAGGCATTGCCCCGCCAGCCCCGGCACGGGCTTCTTCGCCCCGTACACCGTGTCCCCCAGCAGGGGGTGGCCGATGTGGGCCATGTGCACCCGGATCTGGTGGGTGCGGCCGGTCTCCAGGCGGCAGGTGATGTGGCTGCATCCGTTGTGCGTGTCAACCACCTGCCAGTGGGTCACCGCCTCCCGACCGTCGGGGGTCACGGCCATCCGCTTGCGGTCGGCCTTGTGCCGTCCGATGGGGGCGGACACCGTGCCCCGCCCCTCCTTGAAGCTGCCCGCCGCTACAGCGTGGTACAGCCGGAACAGGGAGTGGTCCTGGAGCTGGGCGGCCAGGGCCAGGTGGGCCCGGTCGTTTTTCGCCGCGATAATCAGGCCGGAGGTGTCCCGGTCGATGCGGTGGACGATGCCGGGGCGCAGCGCCCCGTTGATGCCGGAAAGGCTGTTTTTGCAGTGATATAGCAGCGCGTTGACCAGCGTGCCGTCGGGATGGCCCGGCGCGGGGTGGACCACCATTCCCACCGGCTTGTTCACCACGATCACGTCGCCGTCCTCATAGGCCACGTCCAGGGGGATATCCTGGGGAATCAGATCCACGGGCTCGGGCTGGGGTGGGGTGATGAGCAGGGCGTCCCCCGCCTGAAGGCGCGCGTTCTTTTTCAGCGCCCTGCCCCCCAGGGTGACCCGCCCCTCCTCCAGCCACCGCTGGGCGGCGGACCGGGTGAGGCCGTCCAGCGCGGCGGACAGCACCGCGTCCGCCCGCCCCGGCTCAGTGACCGTCAGGGGGAAGCTGGGCAGCGTCATCGGCCCCGTCCTCCTTTTTCTCGTCCTTGCCCACGTACAGCAGCACATACAGAAACAGCAGCGGCACCCCCACGGTGATGCAGCAGTCGGCCACGTTGAACACGGCAAAGTCTATGAAGGTGGTCTTGAACATGTCGGTGACAAAGCCGAACACCGCCCGGTCGATGAGGTTGCCCACCCCCCCTGCCAGCACCAGGGCGGCGGAGAACATCCCCAGGCGGTTTTTAAAAAAGCCCTTCAAAATGAGCCCGCACATCGCCAGCACCACTGCGGCGGAGATGAGGGTGAGCAGCCACGTGTGCCGGCGCATCAGGGAGAAGGCCGCCCCGGTGTTCTGCACGTAGGTGAGCTCCAGCAGGTGGGGGAGGAAGGGGACGGACCCGCCCAAAGGGATATGGGCGCGCACCAGATATTTGACGATTTGGTCTAGGGCCGTCATCACGGCGGCCAGGATGGCGTAAAACATGGGATCAGCCTTTCTGTTCATCAAGTGTGATGCCTGCCTCCCGGCACTTTGCCAGCGCCAGGTCGTGGCCCTGCACGGCCGCCCGGGCGTACCAGCACCGCGCCCGCCCCGGGTCGGGGACGGTCCCCGTCCCCTGCTCATAAAAGCACGCCAGATTATACTGTCCGTCCCGGTCCCCGTGCTCGGCGGCCCGCCGGGTCCACGCGAAGGCCTTGGCCGGGTCCTTCTCCACCCCCAGCCCATCGCAGTAAAAGTAGCCCACCTGGCATTCCGCCAGCGGGTAGCCCTCCTGGGCCAGGGCCAGATGGCCCGCAAAGCACGCCTCATACTGTCCCGTCTGGAAGCAGTCCGCGATCAAGCGGTTACATTCGTCGTACTCCCTGCACGGCCTGTAATATCCCCGCCCGGCCTTTTCCTCCAAAAAGGGGATCACCTCCCACAAAGACGGGCACACCGCCGCCGTCAGCGCCAGGACCTCCGGGGGCGGCGTTTTCAGGTCGGGGACGCACACCACCGGCGCCCCTGCGGCGTGGGCGGCCTGGATGCCCGCCCCGCTGTCCTCCAGCACCAGGCAGTCCCCCGGGGCCTCCCCCAGCTTTTCGCAGGCCCTTAAAAACACGTCCGGGGCGGGCTTGCCCCGCTCCACCTCCCCGGCAAAAACGGACTGTTGGAAGTAATCCGTGACGCCCTGCCGGTCCAGCAGGTTCACCGCCCGCTCCCGGACGCTGGACGAGGCCACGGCCACCCCATAGCCCCCCTGCCGCAGATAGGCCAGCAGCTCCCGGGCCCCGGGCTTCAGCGCCACCCCCTGCCCGTGAAGCGCCCGCTCCATGGCGGTGATGCGCTCCAGCCCCTCCTCCTCCGTCCACGGTATGCCGTAGGTCTCAATGAGGCGGGCCACATTGGCCTGCTCCGTCTTTCCGCTGAACCCCTGGGCGTACTCCTCCAGGGTGAACGGACGGCCAAATTCCCACAGGATATCCTTTAAAATCTGGTAGCAGATGGGCTCCGTATCCACCAGCAGGCCGTCCAGATCGAAAATCACCGCTTTGATCATGGCTTTCCCCTCCGTTCAGCGAATGTGCCTGATTTGGGTGGCCAGACGGCCCAGTCCCCGGCGCACAGGCCCCCGCCTGTCCTCCGCCAGCGCCAGCCCGCACAGCGCCCCGATCTTCTCCGCCGCCTGGCCGATGCCCAGGCCGTCCGTATCCACCTTTTCCTCGGTGACCTGCGTTTCAAAGGCCCGCAGGCACCGCCCGATCTGCCGGTGGCCCCAGGAGCCGGGCCGCTCCAGCCGGGAGGCGAGGCGTTTTTTCAGGGTGTCCTCCCCCGCCCAGAGGATGAAATGCCGCACCTCATGCCTTTTCGCCAGCGCGCCCACAAGCTCCTGATAATAGGCCCGGCTGGTGATGGTCATGGGGACGATGATGTGGCCCTCATAGCGGGCGGCGGCATAATCCAGCATCTCCAGGTTGAAGGCGCGCCACATGGGGAAGTCCTGGAAGTCGTCCAGTCCCAGGCCGGGGGGCAGGTTGTCCCGGATGAAAAACCCGGCGTTCTCCGGGTCGTAGACATAGGAGCCCGGCAGGCGGCGGCGGAGCTCATAGGCGGTCTGGGTTTTGCCCGCGCCGAAGGCGCCGTTGAGCCAGATAATCATAAAGCCCGCCCTTCCCTCACAGGTTTTTAACGAACATCAGCTCATACCCCTCGCCGGGGGGCAGAAACCCGCCCACGGCCTCATAGCCCAGCCTCTCATAAAAATGCTGGGCGCATTCGCGAGATTGGGTGGAGGTCATGACGGTCTCATAGCCCGCCTGCCGCATCTCCCACTCCCATCGTTCTGCCAGCGCGCGGCCAACGCCCGTTCCCCGGCGGCCCTCCAGCACAAAGAGCAGGTTCAGAAAGGGGGTGTTGTCCCAGAACAGGTTCCAGCGCAGCCAGCCCGCAAGCCCGCCCTTCCCCTCCGCGACAAGGACCCGGCCCAGCCGGACGCTGGTTTCCAATTCAGCCGGGGAGATGTGGCGGTCCAGGCGGGCCAGGGCGGGGAGGTCACCGGGGCCGGCGGTTCGTATGTTCATCGGAATTCTTCCGCCTCCTATTCTTTGGGCTGCCACAGCGCATGGTGGGAATACGGGTCATGGATTACAATGTATTTCTGGTGGGAGCGTCCGCCGTAATTGTAATGGAGGAAAAATCTTTTGTCAATGAACAGGCAGAACAGCCGGACCACATCTGCCTGTTCTCCCGTCTCATAGAGGACATCGTAGGTATGGGCCGGCCAGTCAGGCGCGGCGCGGTGCGCGGAGCCCTCCGGGCGCTTGGCGTACAGGGCCGTCTGCACGCCGTTTTTGGTCAGGGAGAACCGATTTCCGGCGTGAAAGAACAAGCGGTACTCGTCCTGGCGGATACGGAAGGTCATGGCGGGCCTGGTGCGGGGCTCCAAAGATCCGCCCACCATCTCCTCTCCCTCAAAAACCTTGTACCGCGTGGAAAAGAACATCTGCACAAGCAGGGAAAACCACAGCAGCCATCGCCAGCAGACCCAAAACCAGCGGTCTGTCTCCCGCAGGCTGAGGTTTGGCGCGCCGTCCCGGAAAACCTCAATATCCTCCATGGCAAAGCCGTTGGTTTGGCGGGCATAGCCAATCACCGCCCCATTTTGGACATAATGAACCAACTTCTTGTCCGGCTCCAGCTCACTCAGCTGGCGGCTTATGGTCATCTTGGCCATGATGCCTCACCTCAAAAAAACTGCCAGGGCTTTCGCCCCGGCAGTCATTATATCACAACTTTTCCTATTTGGAAAGGGCCTCGTCAATGGCGCGGGCGGCGGTCTTGCCCGCGCCCATGGCCAGGATGACGGTGGCGGCCCCCGTCACCGCGTCGCCCCCGGCGTACACGTTCTCCCGGCTGGTCAGGCCGTTCTCATCGGCGATGATGCCGCCCCATTTCTCGGTGTCCAGCCCCTGGGTGGTGGACTTGATCAGCGGGTTGGGGCTGGTGCCCAGGGCCATGATGACGCAGTCCAGCTCGATATCGAACTCGCTCCCGGCTTTCACGATGGGGCGGCGGCGGCCGGAGGAATCCGGCTCCCCCAGCTCCATCTCCACGCAGCGGATGCCCGCCACGGAGCCGTTCCGGGGGTCCCTGGGGTCGTCCGGGTTGTGGAAGCCCAAAATCTCGGTGGGGTTGGTGAGGGTTTTGAAGATGATGCCCTCCTCCTTGGCGTGCTCCACCTCCTCGGCCCGGGCGGGCAGCTCGGCCTCGGAGCGGCGGTAGACGATGTACACCTGGGCCCCCAGCCGCTTGGCGCACCGGGCGGCGTCCATGGCCACGTTGCCGCCGCCCACCACCGCCACCTTGGCGGAGCGCTGGATGGGGGTGTCGGAGCCCTCTTGATACGCCTTCATCAGGTTGATGCGGGTGAGGAACTCGTTTGCGGAGTAGACGCCCTTCAGGTTCTCGCCGGGGATGTTCATGAATTTGGGCAATCCCGCGCCGGAGCCGATGAACACCGCCTCAAAGCCCATCTCCTCCTTCAGCTCGTCGATGGTGATGCAGCGTCCCACGACCATGTTGGTCTCGATCTTCACGCCCAGCTCCTTGAGGGTGTCCACCTCCTTCTGCACGATGGACTTGGGCAGGCGGAACTCGGGGATGCCGTACACCAGCACGCCCCCCGCCAGGTGCAGGGCCTCGAAGACCGTCACGTCATAGCCCTTCTTAGCCAGATCCCCGGCGCAGGTCAGCCCCGCCGGGCCCGAACCGATCACCGCCACCTTATGGCCGTTGGGGGCGGGCTTTTGGGGCTTCTCGGTGGCGTTGGCGTTGTGCCAGTCGGCCACAAACCGCTCCAGGCGGCCGATGCCCACCGGCTCGTGCTTGATGCCGCGGACGCACTTGGCCTCGCACTGGCTCTCCTGGGGGCAGACGCGGCCGCACACGGCGGGCAGGGCGCTGTCCCTGGCGATGATCTGGTACGCCCCCTCAAAGTCGCCCTCCGCCACCTTGGCGATAAACTCGGGGATGTGGATTTTCACCGGGCACCCGGCCACACAGGGCATATTTTTGCAGCTCAGGCACCGGGCAGCCTCGTCCATGGCCTGCTCCCGGGTGTAGCCCAGGGCCACTTCGCTGAAGTTGCCCGCCCGCACCTGGGGGTCCTGGTGGGGCATGGGGTTCTTATCGGGTCTCATGTTAGGCATATCACTTTACCTCCTGCTTGAACAGGTTGCACGCCTCTTCATAGGCGTGGCGCTCAAAATCCTTGTACATGGCGCCCCGGGCCATGGCCTCATCGAAGTCCACCTTGTGGCCGTCGAACTCCGGGCCGTCCACGCAGGCGAACTTGGTCTCGCCCCCCACGGACAGGCGGCAGCCGCCGCACATGCCGGTGCCGTCGATCATGATGGGGTTCATGGACACCACGGTGGGGATGTTATATTCCCTGGTGAGCTGGCACACGAACTTCATCATAACCACCGGGCCGATGGCGATCACCCGGTCGTACTTGGCCCCCGCCTCGATCTGCTCCCGGAGCAGGTCGGTGACCAGGGCCTTTTTCCCGTAGGAGCCGTCGTCGGTGCCGATGATGAGCTGGGTGGAGGCGCCCTTGAACTCGTCCTCCAGAATCACCAGATCCCTGCTTCGGAAGCCCACGATGAGGTCCACGCAGCAGCCCACGTCATGGAGCTTCTTGGCCACAGGATAGGCGATGGCGGTGCCCACGCCGCCGCCCACCACGGCCACCCGCTTCAGGCCCTCGGTCTCGGTGGCGCGGCCCAGGGGGCCCACAAAGTCCTGGAGGAAGTCCCCCTCCGACCTGTGGTTGAGCTTTTCGGTGGTGGCGCCCACCACCTGATAGATGATGGTGACGGTGCCCCGCTCCCGGTCGAAATCGGCGATGGTCAGGGGGATGCGCTCCCCCTCTTCGTCCACCCGGAGGATGATGAACTGGCCGGGCTCAGCCTTGCGGGCCACGGCGGGGGCCTCGATCTCCATCAGGGACACGGTGGGATTGAGCACCCGTTTTTTCACAATCCGATACATAGCTTCTCCTCTTTCCTATGGATATCAGCGCCTCCGCAACGCGGTACGCCATGGGCTGATTTTCAACATTGTAGCACAACCTGCCCCGCCCGTCAATTTTAGAAGCTGTACCAATCGCCGAAGTATTCAGATTCGCGCGTCAAAATTGCCGGTGGCAAGGCGAAAAATCGCGGGAATACTTGGTGTATTTCAAGATTTTTCAACGCGGCCGGCGGCAGCTTTGGCCGCAAAGCTGGGTGCTGAGGTTATTGGTACAGCTTCTTACATCCCCTGGAAACCGGCCTGGACGCCCCAAATCGGGCAAAAAAAGGGGACTGACCCCGTCAGTCCCCTTTCCCGTCTCAGAACGCCACCACCCGCAGGATAATGGCCAGCGCCGCGGCGGCCACGCATACCGTGGAGGCCGCCTCCGCCAGCAGAGCCGCCCGGCGGCTCTTCCGGGGCCGGGGCGCGGGCACGCTCAGCTCCGGCTCCTCCGCCTCTGCCCCCTCCGCAGCGGCATATGCCTCTCCGTCCGCCCATGCCTCCAGGTTGGCCGCCCGCCACGCGTTCAGGTCGATCACATTGTCCCCGCCCCGGGCGCGCCCGCCCTGCCGCACCAAGGCGCTCCGGCGCCCGGCGTCCGCCGTCCCGTCGAACCCGGCGGCCATGGCGCCGCCGCCCCACGTGCTCAGTGTGTAATAAGCAGTGTTCATAGCCAAAGCCTCCCTAATCTGGTGTGGGCCCAGCATAACAGGGCTTGGGTCCCATAAACCGGGTTCTTTTCACTCTTGGAACAGGCGTTTTTTCATCCGTCTGTTTTACTATTCGTTATAATAATATGTTCGTTCGACCTTGTCAACCCCTTTTCGCAAATTTGTTCGGTATTTCGGCAAAAAATTTCGCCCCCGGCCTGCACCGGGGGCGAAATTCCATTCGATTACCGCAGGTAGTTGCGGGGATTGACGCTGGTGCCGTTGATGCGCACCTCGAAATGGCAGTGGGGGCCGCTGACGTTGCCGGTCGCGCCGGAACGGGCGATGATCTGCCCCTGGTATACCTTCTGCCCCACGCTCACCAGAAGCTCGGAGTTGTGGGCATAGTAGGTGACATAGCCGTTGTCGTGGCGGATGGCCACCAGCTTGCCATAGCTGCCGCTCCAGCCCGACTTGATGACGGTCCCTCCGTCGGCGGCCTTGATGGCGGTGCCGGTGCGGCAGGCGATGTCCAGCCCCAGGTGGAAGTCATAGCTGCCCCACAGGTTGCGCCCGCCGAAGTTGGAGGTGATGGCGCCCCGCACCGGCCAGATGAAGTAGCCGTTGGAGGCGGTGACGGGCCGCGGGGTGGTGCCGGTGTAGGCATAGGTCATGGTGGGCTCTTTCAGGGTCTCGGTGGCCAGAATCTCCCGGCCCTGCTCCACGCCGTTGACATAGGTGACGTGGGCGTTGACCCGCTCCAGGCCGTCCTCGCCCTGCTCCTTCACCTTGCTGTCGCCTATATAGAGCTCGGCGGTCTCAATATACTCCACCGGGCTGGGGATCTCCTGCTCGTAGGTCTCCTCGGTGGTGTTCTCCACCGACAGGAAGGGCACCGCCTGCTGGATGACCAGCTCCTGGTCCACCCACAGCTTATCCACAATAACGTCCGGGTTGAGCACGGACAGCTCGTTGGGCCACATGTCCAGGGAGTAGGCGATGGCGTTGAAGGTGTCGCCCTTCTTCACCACATAGGTGGACTGCTCCACCCGCAGCTGGCTCAGGGTGGTGCGGATGGACTCCACATCATACTGGGTGTTGGACGGCAGCTCAATGGGGTAGACCTCCACGTCCTCCACGAACTGGTAACGGATGGTGTCCGAGGTGAGGTAGGGCTGGGCCACCTCGTCCAGCAGCTGGTACAGGTCGTCCTTGGTGGGGGCGTAGCCCAGCTCCTGGCCGTCCACCCGCATCCCGTAGGCGGTGACCAGCGCCCCCACGTCGTTGAACAGGGTGTCCTCAATCTGGGTCGTGTCGCTCAGCTCGTCGGGGGCCACGTACACCGGGGTTATGGAAATGTCCGCATCATAGTCGAACTGCTCCCCCAGGATGTCGGAGGCCCGGGACTCGATATTGCTGACGATGGCATCCTTCTCGTCGGGGCTTGAGACCACGCCCACCTCCTGGCCGTTCACGTTCATGGCGTAGGCCCGGATATAGCTGCCGTTGAAGCAGCTGATGCCGATGACCACCGCCAGCAGCGTCACGTACAGCAGCGGGGACACCGGATGCCGGTCCACCACGCTGCGGACCCTGGCCGCGGCCCGGCCCACCCTGCCCAGCTTGGCGGGAGCCTGCGCGCGGGACCTTCCCTCCGGGATCACGGCGGGGACCTGGGCCGCCGGGGCGGCCTGCTCCCGCGCCGGCCTGCCCTGGGCGGCGCCTCTTCTCACCCGTTTGCCTGCCGCGCCGGCCCGGACCATCGCCGCCTTAGCTCCGTCCAGGGCCTCCTTTGCCCCGTCCAACGCCTCCTTCGCCCCGCTCAGGGCGGTCCTGGCGCTGTCCAGTGCGCCCTTTGCCCGCTGCTTCAGCGCGGCGGCGGAGCGCTTCTCCTTTTTGGTCCGGGCGGCCCGGGCGCGGGCTGCCTCCCGCTCGGCCTGCTTCTCGGCGGCCTCGGCCTGCTCAATATATTGCCTCCAGGACTGGGGCCTGGCGGCCCCGCCCTCTTCTCTTTTGTCCGGGCCGGCCTGTCCGGCCCCCGTTACTGCCTTCTCCACACTCTCATGCTCTCTCTCGGTCTGCTTCACGGATGTCCCTCCTGTTGGCTTCGGGAAGCCCCGGCCCCACGCGCCTGCGGCGCTTTTCCGGCGGGCCGGCCCTTCCCTTGGTTTTCCGGCAAGTTACAAATAATCCGAAAAGAGTTACAAAACGGTTACAGGCACATCCTACACTATTTTGCCCTTCCCGTCAAGCCCTGAATTTCCAGCGCTGGTTGAATCACCCGTTTTACCGCGGCATATCTTGTTGTCTTTTGGCGCTATTTTTGGAGCTGTGGCACATTTTATGGTGCCCCTGGCGAAAGCGCCAAATTTTACCCGCTTTTTTCGTCCTTTTGCCCAGCCCTCTTGACAGCGCCGCCCCGGCAGTTTACAATAGGGGCACCGCAAAGTGAATGGAATATCACAGGGGCGCTGGGGGTCATCCCCGGCTGTGATGTGGAACGAATCGCAGTTCCCGGTCCCTCGTACCTGATCCGGGTAATGCCGGCGTAGGAAGTGAATTCGACGATATGGGCCGTTGTCGTTTCTCTCGCTTACCGCATTGCACCGTTTGCATTGCGGTATACTTATTTTAAGGAGGAAACGACAATGTCAAACAGTAAATCCCACAACACGGTGCGCTGGCTGATGGAGAGCGCCATCATGATCGCCATCGGCACCATGCTCAGCGAATTCCCCAAAATCGACTTTCCCCTGGGGGGCGGCCTGACCATCTGCTCCATGCTGCCCTTGGTGCTCATCTCCTGGCGGTACGGCGTGGGCCGGGGGCTCATCGCCGCTGCGGCCTATAGCCTGCTTCAATTGGTGCTGGGCCTGAATAACGTGCAGTATGCTACCTCCGCCCTCATGGCGGCGGGCATCGTTCTGCTGGATTACGTCATACCCTATACCCTCATCGGCCTGGCCGGAATGTTCAGGGGCAAAGCGAAGGGCCCCCGCCTGGGCCTGGTGCTGGGCATCGTGGTCACTTTTCTGTTGCGGCTGGCCTGCCATTTCATCACCGGCTGGTGGATCTGGGACGCCCTGTGGCCCAACGAATACGGCTGGACCGGCCCTGTGTACTCCATCCTCTACAACGGCAGCTATATGGGGGCGGAGATCGTGCTCACCGGCTTGGTAGCTTGGATTTTGTATTCTACACCCCTCAAACGGTACTTTGATGGGGAAGATTTGAAATAAGGACTGATTCATGTGGGCAAATTCGACGGCGTGCTCTTCTTCGCGGACTACGACGACACCTTATATAACAGCAGCCACACCGTCTCCCCCGAGAACCGGGCGGCCATCCGCTACTTTATGGAGCGGGGCGGGCGGTTCTCCGTGGCCACCGGCCGGGCCCACCGCACCTTCACCCCCCAGATTGAAAAGGAGGATATCCCCCTCAACGCCCCTGTGGTGCTGTCCAACGGCGCGGCCATCTACGACTACGCCGAGGACCGCTACCTCGCGGACACCCGCCTGGATGGGGACGCCCCGGCCTGGCTGGCCCAGCTGTGCCGGGAGTTCCCCGACCTGGGCTTTGAGGCGTACCACGGCGAGGATATCTACGTCCACAATCCCAACGCCGTGACCCGGGAGCACCTGTCCCGGGTGGGGGGCGCGCAGATCCTCGCCCCCATCGGCGAGATGCCCACCCCCTGGAGCAAGGTGATCCTCCAGCAGGACGAGCCCTATCTCCGCCGGGTGCAGGCCCGCCTCCTCTCCCTCTGGGGGGACCGGTGCGAGGCCATCTTCTCCAACCGCTATCTGCTGGAGATGACCGCCAAGGGCTGCAATAAGGGGGCCATGGTGGACAGGGTGGCCCGGCTGCTGGGCATAGCGCCCCAAAACCTCTACTGCATGGGGGACAACCAGAACGACATCCCCATGCTGGCGCTGGCGGCCATCCCCTTCGCCCCGGCCAACTGCGCCCGGGAGGTGCGGGACTGGGGGGCCCGGCTGCTGGGCAGCTGCGACGAGCACGCCGTCGCCCAGGCCATTGAGATTCTGGACGGCGTTTATTAAGACTTTCTTAAATCAGCCCATCCCCGGCGGGAAATGTCCCGCCGGGGGTTATTTTTCCCCTCTCTGCGCCGAAACAAGGAGCGGGCGCTTGCGCCCAAAACAAGAAATGAGGAGCGAGAAAAGGATATGAACATCTTCAAGCGAGTTTCCACGCTGGCCTTGGCGCTGGCCCTGGCGCTGAGCCTGGCCTCCTGCGCCTCCGGGCCCGACATGCCCATGGAGGTCACCGTGAACGACCACACCATCGCCCTGGGCCAGACCACCACGGGCGATATGGCCGGCTGGGGCTGGCAGGTGGACTTCACCGGCTCCCAAAACGAGATCTACGAGGACGCCAAGTACGTGGCCTGCCACTTCCGCATCAAGACGGAGGAGGGCTCCGGCCACGAGTTCTGGGTCTCCGTCTATGTCCCCTTCCAGAAGAACATCAAGGGCGACTATGTGGATTTCTCCGCCGAGGAGAAGCAGTCCCTCACCGAGGGCGTGGTATACCGGGTCAGCCTGCGCAAGGACGCCGGCGAGAACATCAAGCTCACCTACAACGGCGCGGACTACCACAGCCTCACCTGGGAGGACGTGGAGGCGTGGGGGGCCAAGCCCACTGAGCACTCCAGCGACTATTCCCCCATCTACGAGCTGGAGGCGGCCCAGGGCACCCTGAAGTTCCAGAAGGGCTACACCGGCCAGGACGAGCCGGGCGAGTTCGCCGTGGTCATGAACACCAACGCCTTCGCCAAGCTCCAGAAGTAATCCCATTACATAAGCGGCCCCCGCCCAAGAGGGCGGGGGCCGCCTGCGTTTTCCCTCCGGGGCGCGGGGCGCCCTCCTATCCCTTTTCCAGGAAATACGACGCCTCCATGTCGGCGGTGGCCAGGGCAAAGGCCAGCGGGTACTGCTGGAGGGCCTGGCCCACCAGCTTATTGTCCTCCGGGCCGGAAAAGCCCATGTGCCAGCGGATGGCCATGGCCTCCTCCCGGGTAAGGCGCATGAACCCCGAGATGATGTACACCGACTTCTCCCCGTGGCCGTAGGGCAGCTTGTCCTCGTAATAGAAGGTGGGCACCTTCTCCCACTTGCCGGTGGCGTCGTCCTTCACGTTGCGGGTGCCCGCCTTATAGCACCCGATCTTGCAAAGGTCGTGGAGCAGCGCGGCGATGGCCGCCGACTCCATGGGGTACTCCACCTGGTACAGCTCCCTCACCCGCTCCCGGGCCAGGTAGGACTCCAGGCAGCGGAACACGTTGACGCTGTGCTCGCACAACCCCCCGGCGTAGGACCCGTGGTAGCGCGCGGAGGCGGGGGCGGTGAAAAAGTCGCACTTATTCTCCAGGTAGTCCAGCAGTTCGGCGCTGCCCTCCCTGTGGATGTGCTGGGTATAGATTTCGATAAACTCCTCTTTCCCTGGCATGGCGGGCCCTCCTAAGCAGATTTTCCCCATTGTACCACAAAACCGCCGCCCTGCAAATACCCTGCGGGGCGGCGGTTCCTCGAAATTTTATGGGCTGGGCTCCATGCCCGGCGTCTTCACGGGGCCGGGGCGCTGCCCTCCCCCAGCTGTGCCAGCACCGCCAGCGTGCTGGACGCGGTATCCTGCACCCGGATTTCGATCCAGAAGTTGGCGTTCACATCGTTGCTGAACTGGAAGTTCAGGTTGCGCCGGCCCTGCACATACTTGTCCCAGTCCTCCACCCGGCGCACGCCGATGCGGCCCGCCTGGAAGTCCTCCTTCACCGCCTCATACAGCGCCATGGCCTCCGCCCCGCCGTAGTACACGGTCTGGTCCGTCCCCGGGTCGTGGCCGTCGTTCTCATAGCTCACCTCCCGCAGGCGCCAGCCCTCCTCGGCCATCCGCCGCTCGGCCTCCTCAAAGCCGTAGGCTCTCCAGTACAGCTCCCGGTCGCCGTAGATCTGCCGGATGGCCCAGGCGGCGGTACCCTCCCGGTCCGCCTCCCCGGGGGCCACGTATACGGGGTAATACCACCGGGACAGGGTGGAACCGTCCTTCATATGGTAGGTCAGGCACAGGTTTGTCTCGCTGGCGGTTCCGCCCGGGTGCGTCCCCCGCTGGTCCACCGCCGCCTGGTGGAGGAGGACGGCGTACTTCACAAATTCCGGTCCGCCCTCCTCCGCCCGGAGGTAGTCCCCGCCGTCGGCAAGGGAGCACAGGTTGGCCCCCTCGAGCTCCACATAGTCCACCTGGTCCGGGTCGGGCACCCTGGTCTCAAACCCGGTCAGGTCGAAGCCCACCACCAGGAACAGGGCGGTAAACACCCCGGCCACCGCCAGCCCGCCCTTCCACTTCTTAAACACCCGGAAGGATTTGTCCAGCAGCATCCGGGCCGCGAAGTAACCGGCCACCCCCCACACCAAGATGGAGGCCATCAGGGTGGGCTCCTGCCCGCCCAAAAAGCTGGTGGTGGCTATGCCGAAGGTCAGCCCGGCGCAGAAGGCCACGCCGTACTGGAACACCGGACGCATACATCTGACCGAAACCACATCCCCCGCGCTCTCCAGCCGCCGGACGCGGTAGAGGAGGAAGGAGGCCCCGGCCAGCAGCAGCGCCGCCGCCGCATACGCCGCCACGCTGTCCAGCCCGCGGGTTTGGAACAGCCCGTCGGCATACCATCCCCCCACGCCGGAGCCTAGCTTCATCACCGGCGTGAGCCATTCAACCAGGGTCTGCATCCAGGGCCCAAAGCCGTCGAAGCCGTAGTAGAAGCGGTGGAACACCGCGCTGGCCAGCACGCACAGCGCCCAGGTCAGCACGTTGAAAATGCCGTAAAAGGCGGGCAGGGCCAAAATGTGCCCGGTGAACATGCCGCAGAACACCGCCAGGGAATAAAAGAACAGGCACTCCGCGCAGGTGACGGCCAGCCAGAACCCCAGCGGGGCCAGCGCCACCGTCCCGCCCGCGGCCTCGATGAGCAGGGTGAGCACAAAGACCACCCCGCTGGGCGCCAGGAGGAAGGCCAGCCCCGCCAGGTAGTGGGTGACAAACAGCCCCTCCCGCCGGATGGGCAGGGAGCCGAAGAAGTTGGCCGACCTGGCGTTATAGAGGTGGCTGCACACCGCCATGGCCGCCAGCACGCCGAACACCACCGCCAGCACCAGGGACAGGTGGGCCATCTCCGGCACCGAGCGTCTGGCGAAGCTGGCCATATACCCATCGCGGGTCTGGACCTCCAATTGGAGCATCATCATCCCCTGGAGGGGCAGGGCCACCAGCCAGATCACGCTGTACGCCCCCCACACGGGCCAGTAGCGCAGCGCCGTTTTCTTGAACACGGGCCAATTAAAGAGCGATGTCCCGGACCGCATAGTCCTCACCTCCCATTTCATAGATAAAGATCTCCTCCAGCGTCAGGGGCAGGGCCTCCATAAACAGCGGCGCCAACGGCTTGAACTGGGCCTCCACCTCTTCGGCGCTCCCCCGGACGATGTAGGTATACACCCGTCCCACGTGGTCGGTATGCACCACCCGCACCCCCTGGGGCAGCTCCGGCGGCGTTTCATCGGCAAAGGCAATCTGGAGCTTCACCGTGCCCCCCTGGAGGTCGGACAGGGAGCGCTCCAGCGCCACCTTCCCCCGGCTGAGCAGGCCCACGTGGTCGCACACGTCCTCCAGCTCCCGCAGGTTGTGGGAGGACACCAGCACCGTGGTCCCCCGCTCGGCCACATCCCCCATGAGCAGCGACCACACCTGGCGGCGCATCACCGGATCCAGGCCGTCCACCGGCTCGTCCAGCAGCAGATAGTCCGGCCTGCAGCTCAGCGCCAGCCAAAACGCGGACTGCTTCTGCATCCCCTTGGACAGCCGGCGGATGGGCCGCCTCTCGTCCACGGCGGGGAATGCCTCCTTCAGCTTCTCATAGCGCCCCATGTCGAAGGTGGGATAGATCCCTTTGTAGAACTTCATCATGTCCCGGGTGGAGGCGGAGGTGAAGTAGTACAGCTCGTCGGGTATGCCCGCCATGCGCTTTTTCACCGCCGGGTTTTCATAGATGGGCGCGCCCTCCAGCAGGATCTCGCCGCTGTCCTGGCGGTAGGCCCCGGTGATGTGGCGCAGTATGGTGGATTTGCCCGCCCCGTTGGGCCCCACCAGCCCGTAAATGGCCCCCCGGGGCACCGTCATGGTCAGCCCGTCCAGGGCGTGGAAGCCGCCGAAGCTCTTGACCACGTTTTTCACTTCAATCATTGCGTTTCCTCCTTCCCCTCGTCCATGCACCGTTTGGCGATCTCCGCCCGGCCCATCCCCAAGTAAACCAGCTCCTGTACCACGGCGTCCAGCTGCCCAAACAGCTCCCGGCGGCGTTTTTCCGTCACGTCCTGGGGCAGGGCGGCGAAGCTGCCCTTGCCCGGCACCGAGTAGGCGTAGCCCTCCCGCTCCAGGGCTTCATAGGAGCGCTGGATGGTGTTGGGGTTGATGGCCAGCTGCCCCGCCAGGGTGCGCACCGAGGGCAGCTTATCCCCCGGCGGGATGGCCCCCGTGATGATCAAGCGGCGCAGTCCGTCCCGCACCTGCTCGTAGATGGGGCGGCTGTCCCGCAGGTTCAGGCTGAGCATGGCCCCGCCTCCTTTCACAAGATTGTACTAATTGTACTATATGTCCTAGTACGGTTATCATAGCACAGGGTGGCAGGGCTGTCAAGCAAGAAAAATTTTCCAAATTTTCCAGCTTAAAATTTGCGAAAGACTGCTGACAACGGGCCGTGTACCTGCTATAATGTTGATGTCCACCCTTACACAGGGGGATAAAGTGTCAAAAAACACCAAAACCGGCTCGTTTCATCTCAGAATATTGGAAAGGGGTCTTTTCCTATGTCCAACCACGATTTAAACGCCGCCGCCTTCCTGGAGTGCGTGGGCGCCCTGCTGGACACCAGCGAGGTCAGCTCCATGAAGCGCTGGCGCCACCACTTCTCCATCACCTGCTACCAGCACTCCCTGTTCGTGTCCTATGTGGCCTTCCGGCTGGCCCGTTACTTCGGCTGGGACTACCGGGCCGCCGCCCGGGCGGGGCTGCTCCATGATTTGTACCTCTACGACCCCGCCGACGGCTCCGCCCATCCCGGCAACCAGTGTCTGGATCACCCGGAGTTCGCCCTGCGCAACGCCTCCGCCCTGTGCCCCGACCTGTCCGAGCGGGAGAAGAACGCCATCGTCTCCCACATGTTCCCCCTGGCGCTCCACCTGCCCCGGTGCCGGGAGGCCCTGGTGGTCAACGTCGCCGACAAGGTGTGCGCCACGCTGGAGGTCGTCCATCTCTACCAGACCCGGCGCGTGCAGCGCTGGCTCCCCCTGTCCGCGGCCTGAGGCGCGGGCGGGATTTCTTCGACACAATCACGGCTTTCCCCCATTTTTCTCCCTGGTTTTCGTGAGAATTCGACAATTTTCCCAAACTTTGAAAAATCTCTTCAAAAAATCCTGGTTTCTGATATAATGCTCTTATGTCGAATTGCTTCCTGCCCTGCGCAGGAGGTTGAAATAGTACGCCGGCAATGAATAACTACGATGATTAAGAGAGGACGATGGGAAGCATGGTATCACACGGCAAGGATCTGAAGATCTTCTCCGGCAGCTCCAGTAAGGCCCTGGCCCGGGATATTTGCAAGGAATTGAGCATTCCCCTGGGCAATGCGGAGACCGGCGCCTTTTCCGACGGCGAAAATTTTGTATCCATCTTTGAGACCGTCCGCGGTTCCGACGTATTTGTGGTGCAGTCCACCTGCTCCCCGGTAAACGACAACCTGATGGAGCTGCTCATCATGATCGACGCGCTGAAGCGGGCCTCCGCCGGGCGCATCACCGCCGTCATCCCCTACTTCGGCTATGCCCGGCAGGACCGCAAGACCAAGCCCCGCGACCCCATCTCCGCCAAGCTGGTGGCCAACCTCATCACCCGGGCCGGCGCGGACCGGGTGCTCACCATGGACCTCCACGCCAACCAGATCCAGGGCTTCTTCGACATCCCGGTGGACAATCTGCTGGGCTCCCCGGTGTTTGTGGACCACTTTTTCCGCCGCTTCGCCCCCGTGCACGAGCAGACCATGGTGGTCTCCCCCGACGTGGGCAGCGTGGCCCGGGCCCGGGCCTTCGCCCAGAAGCTGGATATGCCCATGGCCATCGTGGATAAGCGCCGCCAGAAGGCCAACTCCTCCGAGGTGATGAACATCATCGGCGATGTCACCGGCAAGAACGTCATCCTGCTGGACGATATGGTGGACACCGGCGGCTCCCTGTGCCACGCGGCCAAGGCCCTGGTGGAGCTGGGCCACGCCAAGTCGGTCACCGCCTGCGCCAGCCATGGCGTGCTGTCCGGCCCGGCCATCCAGCGCATCAACGAATCCGCCCTGGACGAAATCGTATTTCTGGACACCATCCAGCCCCGGGATAACATCGCCGAGATCTGTCCCAAGATCAAATACCTGTCCGTGGCCCACCTGTTTGCCGACGCCATCGAGCGCATCTACCAGGAGATCTCCGTGTCCAAGCTCTGGCAGTAACCGGCTGCCAAGCCGTTGTGAGTAGGGCGGATTTGCCCGAGCCGCAGCGAAGCCGCCCGTCGCGAACAGGCGCAGCGCAACGCCAACCGGCGGCAAAGCCGTCTCCGTCTCAGAAGCCGTATCAATAGCCGAAGTATTCAGAATCGCGAGCCCAAATTGCCGCTGGCAATGCGAAAAACCGCGGGAATGCTTTAGTGTATTTAAGATTTTCAACGCAGCCGGCGGCAATTTTGGCCGTACAGCTGGGTCTGAGGCTATTGGTACAGCTTCTCAATATCCCGCCCCGGGGCAAGGCCCCGGGGCGGTTGTTCCGTTTGGAGGAATCGACATGTTTTTCCAAAATAAGCTCCCCGTCTCCTGGCTCGTGGTGGGCCTGGGCAACCCGGGGGACAAATACGAATACACCCGCCACAACGCGGGCTTCCTGGTGGCGGACGAGCTGGGCGAACGGGGGGGCTTCCCCATCCAGCGCCTGAAGTTCAAGGCGCTGACCAGCACCGCCGCCATCGGCGGCCAGGGCGTGCTGGTGATGAAGCCGGTGACCTACATGAACCTGTCCGGCGAGGCGGTGGGGGAGGCAGCCCGGTTTTATAAAATCCCTCCGGAACGAGTGCTGGTGATCTCCGACGATGTGGACCTGCCCCTGGGCAGGCTGCGCCTGCGCACCTCCGGCTCCGCCGGGGGCCACAACGGCCTGAAGAGCGTCATACAGCATCTGGGCGGCAGCCAGTTCCCCCGGCTGAAGGTGGGGGTGGGGGGCAAGCCCCACCCGGACTACGACATGGCCGACTGGGTGCTGGGCAGATTGCAGGGCGAGGATAAAAAGGTGATGGACCAGGCCGTCAAGCGCGCCGCCGACGCGGTGGAGTGCTTTTTGCGGGACGGGCCGCAGAAGGCCATGAACCAATTCAATTGAGGTTGCCATGAAACAGCTTTTGAACATCTTGAATACGGTGCCCGAGTTCGCCCGGCTGGCGGCGGATCTGGAATCGGGCCGCTCCCCGGTGGAGGTGGCGGGGCTGTCCCCCGTCCACCGGGCCCACTTCGCCGCGGGCCTGCTGGAGCGGCTGGACTGTCCCGTGGTACTGGTGTGCGCCGACGAGGGGGAGTGCGCCCGGCTGTGCGCCGACGTGACGGCGCTGACGGGCGTATCCGCCGTCATGGTGGGGGCGCGGGAATTTTTGTTCCACGACGGCGCGGTGGCCTCCCGCCAGTGGGAGCATCAGCGCCTTGCCGCCTTCCACGCCATGGCCCAGGGCAGGGCCAGGCTCATCGCCGCCACGGTGGAGGGGCTGCTCCAGCGCACCCTCCCCCCCGGGGCGCTGGCCGCCCATGTGGTGGAGGTGGACGCCGCCGGCAGCTATGACCCGGACCAGCTGGCGGACCGGCTGGCCGCCCTGGGCTATACCCGGTGCCAGCAGGTGGAGGGGGTGGGCCAGTTCGCCCTGCGGGGCGGCATCCTGGACGTGTTTTCCCCCGGCATGGACGACCCGGTGCGCATAGAGTTCTGGGACCGGGACGTGGACTCCATGGGCTCCTTCGACGTGTCCTCCCAGCGCCGGGCGGGACGGCTGGAGCGGGCCGTGTTCCTCCCGGTGAGCGAGCTTCTCCCCGTCAGGGACGAAAACGGGAACTGGGTGCGGCTTGGGGACCGCCAGCTCCCCGCCCGATACGATACCCTTGCCACCGCCGCACACCATCTGCCCCCGGAGGCGGTGGTGTGCCTGTCCGAGTCCAGCCGGGTGGCGGAGCGGGGCAAAAACTGGCTGTGGCAGCTGAACGAGGACGTAAAGACCCTGCTGGAAAACGGGGCGCTGGACGGCAGGCACGCCGTTTTCGCCGCCGGCATGGACGAGCTGATGGCCGTGCTGTCCGACCATGCCCTGTGCTTTCTGGACTCCTTCACCACCTCCGCCGCCCCCCTGCCCCCCCGGGATATCCTCACCGCCCAGGGCCGCCAGCTCTCCTCCTTCGGGGCCAGCCTGGACGCGGCGGCGGCCGACCTCACCCAGCTGCAAAGCGCCGGCGCCGCCGCGGTGGTGCTGGTGGGCAGCGAGCAGCGGGCGCTCAACCTCCAGTCCCTGCTCCGGGAGCGGAAGATCCGCTCCGCCGTGGACTTCCAGCTCCACGCCCTGCCCCAGCCCGGGGGCATCACCATCGCCGTGGGGGGGCTGTCGGCGGGGTTTGACTACATCGGCTGCCCCTACGCGGTGCTGACGGAGGGCGCCGGCGAGCCCCGGCGAAAGGGGAAGCGGCTCAAGCACGCCGCGGACCGCCGCAAGGTGGATTCCTTTACCGACCTGTCCCCCGGGGACCTCATTGTCCACGAGAACCACGGCATCGGCCGCTTTGTGGGCATGGTGAAGATGACGGTGGACGGGGTGGATAAGGACTACGTCAAGCTGGCCTACGCCGGGGCGGACGTGCTCTACCTCCCCGCCACCCAGCTGGACGCCATCGCCAAATATATCGGCTCGGGGGACGACCCGGAGACCAAAAAGCTGTCCAAGCTGGGGGGCACGGATTGGGAAAAGGCCAAGACCCGCACCCGCAAGGCGGTGAAGGACCTGGCAAAGGGCCTCATCCAGCTCTATGCCCAGCGCCAGCGCCAGCCGGGCTACCCCTTCGCCCCCGACTCCCCCTGGCAGCGGGAGTTTGAGGACGACTTCCCCTACGACGAGACGGAGGACCAGCTGCGCTCCATCGCCGAGATCAAGCGGGATATGGAGGCCCCCCGGCCCATGGACCGCCTGCTGTGCGGCGACGTGGGCTACGGGAAGACGGAGGTGGCCCTGCGGGCGGTGATGAAGTGCGTGCTGGACGGCAAGCAGGCCGCCATCCTGGTGCCCACCACCGTGCTGGCCCGGCAGCACTACCTGACGGCGCGCTCCCGGTTTGCCAAATACCCGGTGGAGATCGAGGTGGTCAGCCGCTTCCGCACCCCCGCCCAGATGAAAAAGGCGCTGTCCGGGGTGGCGGACGGCTCGGTGGACCTGCTCATCGGCACCCACCGGCTGCTGCAAAAGGACGTGCGCTTCAAGGACCTGGGGCTTCTGGTGGTGGACGAGGAGCAGCGCTTCGGCGTCACCCACAAGGAACGGCTCAAGGAGCTGTCCAAGCAGGTGGACGTGCTCACCCTGTCCGCCACCCCCATCCCCCGCACGCTGAATATGGCGCTGTCCGGCATCCGGGACATGTCCGCCATCGAGGAGCCCCCCTCCAACCGCCAGCCGGTGCAGACCTATGTGCTGGAGCACGACTGGTCGGTGCTGGCGGACGCCATGCGCCGGGAGCTGGAGCGTGGGGGCCAGGTGTACTACCTCCACAACCGGGTGGACACCATAGAGCGCACCGCCGCCCGCATTAAGGAGCTGCTGGGGGACGGGGCGGAGGTGGCGGTGGGCCACGGCAAGATGAGCCAGGAGGAGCTGGGCGGCGTGATGACCCGGGTGTCCGACGGGGAGGTAGACGTGCTGGTGTGCACCACCATCATCGAGACGGGCATCGACATCGCCAACGTGAACACCCTGATCATTGAGGACGCGGACAAGATGGGCCTGTCCCAGCTCCACCAGATTCGCGGCCGGGTGGGCCGGTCCGCCCGGCGGGCCTACGCCTACATGACCTACCGGCAGGGCAAGGTGCTCACGGAAATTGCCGCCAAGCGCCTGAGCGCCATCCGGGAGTACGCCGAGTTCGGCTCCGGCTTCAAGATCGCCATGCGGGACCTGGAGATCCGGGGCGCCGGCAACCTGCTGGGGCCGGAGCAGTCCGGCTTCCTGATGAGCGTGGGCTACGACCTGTATTTGAAGCTGCTGGAGGAGGCCGTTTTGGAGGAAAAGGGGGAAAAGCCCCAGCGTCTGAGCGAGTGCACGGTGGATCTCACCGTGTCCGCCTCCATCCCGGACAAATACGTACCCGACCCGGGCCAGCGCATGGACCTGTACCGCCGCATCGCCCGGGTGCGCGCCCAGGAGGACGCCGACGATATCACCGACGAGCTCATCGACCGCTTTGGCGACCCGCCCCGGCAGGTGAATAACCTGTTGGCGGTGGCCCTGCTGCGGGGGCGCGGGGCGCAGTGCGCCATCACGGATATCTCCCAGAAGGGGGCGGCGCTGTCGTTCACCCTGTCCGCCTTCCAGCTGGAGGCCATCGCCTCCCTGGCCGGGCAGTACCCCGGCCGCCTGCTGTTCTCCCCCGGGGACACCCCCGCCTTCACCCTCAAGCTGCGCCGCACCGACGACCCCCTGCGCACCGCCGCCCAGGCGGTGGAGCGGTATGGGGCGCTGCTGAACCTGGAGAAAGCCCCCTAGGGCGGCGCGCGGCAGCCTGGAGCTGTGCTGCGAAGCCTCCGCGACGGCAGCTAAGCCCCTCCGACTGCGCGCGCCGTTTGCCGGGCCTTTTGGGCCCGGCAAGCCGTCCACTCCGCTTCGGGTCTTATCTGCCTGCTCCCGGCTTCTCCGCAACCTGAAGTCGTGCTGTGCCTGCTCGCAACGCGCGGCTTCCCTCCGTCTCAGGTAAAACCCGCCCCCGCTGCGCGGCGGCTGGGCTTTTGCCTTCGCTTCGGTCCATCCGCGCTGCTCGCGACGGCTCCGCAACCTGGATTTGCATTTCCCGCCCGCTTGATGTATAATACTTCCCAACGGCGCACGCGCCGGAATCATTCTGCCGCACAGATTGGAGAATACCATGAAAAATTGGAAACGACTGCCGGCCCTGCTGTTGTCCGGGGCCCTGGCCCTGTCCCTGTTCGCCTGCACCGCCGCCAACCCCACCGGCGGCGATCCCTCCGCCTCCCCCGGCGAAACCCCCTCCGTCTCTCCCAGCGCGGACCCGTCCGCCTCCCCCAGCGCCGCCCCCGAAATCGTGGCCGACCTGACCCAGCCCCCCCTGATGTTCGCCGCCGGCGCCAACCCGGACGACGTGATGCTCACCGTCGACGGGGTGGATGTCCCGGCCGACCTCTTTTTCTACCTGCTGGGCCAGGCCTGCATGAACACCCAGCAGTATTTCTCCTACTTCGGCCTGAACCTGGCGGACATGCCCGACGCGGCGGGCGACCTGCTGGAGCAGGGTGTCCGCCTGTCCGCCTATCACACCCTGGTGCGCCAGAAGGCGGCCGAGCTGGGCTGCCTGCCCACCGACGCCCAGATGGAGGAGGTGCGCCAGGCCATGGAGCAGTCCGACCTGGACACCGCCGGCCCCTACTGGGGGCTGACCGAGGAGAGCGCCCAATTCATTTTTGAAATGACCACCTATTACGAGAACGTGAAGAACGCCGTCACCCACGCGCCCGACGAGCAGGAGCTGAATGAGTACCTGGACGCCCAGAAGGTCTACCGGGTGAAGCACATCCTGCTCAAAACGGTGGACGACAGCAAGCAGCCCCTCCCCGATGACCAGGCTGCCCAGAAGCGGGCCCAGGCGGAGGATCTCCTCTCCCAGCTCCAGGGGACGGACGCCGGCGCCCTGGAGGCCAAGTTCGACGAGCTGATGATGGCCCACAGCGAGGACAATCCCCAGAACAACCCCGACGGCTACACCACCTCCTCCGGCCAGATGGTGGCCCCCTTTGAAGAGGCGTCCCTGGCGCTGAAGGAGGGGGAGATCTCCGGCATCGTGGAGAGCGAGTTCGGCTATCACATCATTCTGCGCCTGCCCCTCACCGACGAGACGAAAACCCAGTACCGGGACAGCTTCCAGGTGGACGCCATGGAAGATCTGGCCGACCAGTGGATCGCGGAGGCCCAGATCACCCGCGCCGGGGCGCTGGACAGCCTGAACGCCATCGACTTTTACCGCCGGCTCAGCGCCTACCACCAGGCGCTGGCGGAGAAGGACGCCCCGGCGCAGAGCGGCCCCGTGGAGAGCGGCGGGGTGGGCTGAGCGTTCCCCCAGCCGCCATTGTCACGCTCCGATTGGCCGCGCGGCCGGGTCGCTTTCGCTCCGGCTCGGACTGGTCTCCGGCCCGCACAGGCGGGCCTGCGCTCGTCCTCGCTCCGCTCCAAGCCCCCCTGCGCGGCTATCGTCGCGCTTCTTTCCCCTTGACAGCCACCCCCATTTCTGGTATCATCTACCTCAAGTGATAGGGGAGTAACCGGCGGGGTTCTGTCCCGCGGCTAAGGCCAACAGCAAGAGGAATTCCCTCTGGCTTAGTCTGAAACGGTAAGACCTATCCGCAGTCTGAGACTGCGGATAGGTCTTTTTTGTTTCCCGCTTGTCCCCTTTCCCTACCATTCGACCCCCAAAAAACGCTATATTCAGAAGGAAAGAAAAGGAGTGTTGGACTATGAGCCAATGGTACGACAAGACCGCCGCCCAAACCCTGGCTGGGCTGGAATCCGGCCGCTCCGGCCTCTCCCCCCAGGAGGCCCAGGCGCGGCTGGATAAATACGGCCCCAACCAGCTGGCCGGGGCCCCCAAAAAGCCCCTCTGGGCCCGGTTCCTGGACCAGATGCGCGACCCCATGATCCTGGTGCTGCTGGCCGCGGCGGCACTGTCCCTGGTCTCCTCCGGCGGGGAGGACTGGGTGGAGGCCGTCATCATCCTGGTCATTGTGGGGGTGAACGCCTGCATCTCCATCTCCCAGGAGGACAGCGCGGAAAAGGCCCTGGAGGCGCTGCAAAAAATGTCCGCCCCCCTGGCCAAGGTGGTCCGGGGCGGGGAGCAGGTCCGGCTGGAGACGGCCTTTCTGGTGCCCGGCGACGTCATCGTGCTGGAAGCGGGGGACCTGGTGCCCGCCGACGCCCGCATCCTGGAGTGCGCCAACCTGAAGGCGGACGAATCCGCCATGACCGGCGAATCCGTCCCGGTGGACAAACAGGCGGACGCGGTGCTGCCCGAGGGCACGGTGCTGGGGGACCGCAGCAATATGGTGATCTCGTCCACCGTCATCACCAACGGCCGGGCGCTCTGCGTGGTGACGGCCACCGGCATGGACACCGAGGTGGGCCGCATCGCCGGGATGCTCATGGGGGAGGAGGACACCTCCACCCCCCTTCAGCGCAAGCTGGCGGAGATCTCCAAAACCCTGTCCTTTGTGTGCCTGGCGGTGTGCGCGGTGATGTTCGGGGTGGGCATGCTCTACCACCGCCCCCTGCTGGAAATGCTCATGGCCGCCGTATCCCTGGCGGTGGCCGCCATCCCGGAGGGCCTGCCCGCCATCGTCACCATTGTGCTGGCCCTGGGGGTGCAGCGGATGGTAAAGCACAACGCCATTGTGAAAAAGCTGCCCGCGGTGGAGACCCTGGGCTGCGCCGGGGTGATCTGCTCGGACAAAACCGGCACCCTCACCCAGAACCGCATGACGGTGAAGCAGGTGTGGACCCCTGGGGACCGCCACCGCCGGGAGGCGCTGACCATCGGCGCGCTGTGTAACGACACGGTGCTCTCCCCCAGCGGCAAAACCACCGGCGACCCCACCGAGACCGCCTTTGTGGACGCCGCGCTGGCCGACGGCCTGGACAAGAACATTTTGGAGCAGGAGATGCCCCGGGTGTTTGAGCTGCCCTTCGACTCCGAGCGCAAGCTGATGAGCACCGTCCACCCCCTGCCCGGCCAGCCCGGCCGGTACCGCGTCATGGTCAAGGGCGCTCCCGACGTGCTCCTTTCCCGGTGCACCCACATCCTGGCCGGGGCCGCCGTCCCCCTCACCGCCGCCCTGGGCCGGGACGTGGAGGCCGCCAACGCCTCCATGGCGGAGCAGGCGCTGCGGGTGCTGGCCTGCGGGTATAAGGACATTGAAAAATTACCCGCCGGAAACCCTGTCAGCGGGGAATTGGAGACGGGCCTCACCTTTGTGGGGCTGGTGGGCATGATCGACCCGCCCCGGCTTGAGGTAAAGGACGCGGTGGGGCAGTGCTACGCCGCGGGCATCCGCCCGGTGATGATCACCGGCGACCACAAGCTCACCGCCGTGGCCATCGCCAGGGAGCTGGACATTTTCCGCAGCGGCGACCTGGCCATCACCGGGGAGGACCTGGACTTCATGCCCCAGGAGCTGTTGGAGCAGGACGTGGACAAATTCGCCGTCTACGCCCGGGTGTCGCCGGAGCACAAAATGCGCATTGTGAAGGCGTGGCAGAAGAAGGGCATGGTGGTTGCCATGACCGGCGACGGGGTAAACGACGCCCCGGCGCTGAAGGTGGCGGACATCGGCTGCGCCATGGGGATCACGGGCACCGATGTGGCCAAGGGCGCGGCGGACATGATCCTCACCGACGACAATTTCGCCACCATCGTCAAGGCGGTGGAGCAGGGGCGGGGCATCTATTCCAACATCAAAAAGGCCATCCACTACCTGCTGTCCTGCAATATCGGCGAGATTGTGACGCTGTTCCTGGCCACCCTGTTCAACTTCCACCAGCCCCCCCTGGTGGCGGTGCAGCTCTTGTGGCTCAACCTGGTCACCGACTCCCTCCCCGCCCTGGCCCTGGGCATGGAGCCGGTGGAGCCCTCGGTGATGGAGGAGAAGCCCCGCTCCGCGTCTGAGCCGCTGTTCACCCGGCGTTTTTCCATCCGCCTGGCCTGGCAGGGGCTGATGGTTGGGCTGCTCACCCTGGCGGCCTACTGGCTGGGGGAGTATGTGCTCAGCGACCCCACCCTGGCGGACGCCACCGCCAACACCATGGCCTTCGCCACCCTCACCTTCTGCCAGCTCTTCCACGCCTTCGACGTGCGCAGCGAAACCCAGTCCATCGCCCACATCGGCCTCACCTCTAACCCGGCCATGAACAAGGCGTTCCTGGTGGGCATGGCCCTGCAATTGTCCGTGCTGCTCATACCGCCGCTGATGTCGGTATTCCGGGTGTGCGCCCTGACCCTCACCGAGTGGCTGGTGGTGCTGGGGCTGTCCCTCATCCCGCTGGCGGTGTGCGAAATCGAGAAGGCGGTTAGGCGCAACAAGCGCTGAACCCAAGCGCCCGGGCGGCTCCACGCTTCTTTTTCATTTCCCTGTTGCAATTTTCCCCCTGTCAGTTTATAATGTTAGTCAGAATCTTAACAAACGGGATTCAACAAATAAATTGAATTTGGAGGTCGATTCCCATGAAAGATTTATATGTGGTCAGCTGCTGCCGCACCGCGGTGGGCTCCTTTGGCGGAAGCCTGAAGGACACCCCCGCCACCGACCTGGGCGCCATCGTGGTCAAGGAGGCGTTGGCGCGGGCCAACGTGAAGCCCGAGCAGGTGGACGAGGTGATGTTCGGCTGTATCCTGACCGCCGCCCAAGGCCAGAACCCCGCCCGCCAGGTGGCCATCAAGGCCGGCGTGCCCTTCTCCGTCCCCGCCTACACCGTGGGCATGGTGTGCGGCTCCGGCATGAAGTCCGTCATCGAGGCGGGCCGCGCCATCCGCTCTGGCGACGCGGAGATCGTGGTGTGCGGCGGCACCGAGAACATGAGCGCCGCCCCCTTCGCCTCCATGGACGCCCGCTGGGGCGCCCGCATGGGCGACAAGAAGCTGGTGGACACCATGATCAAGGACGGCCTGTGGGACGCCTACAACAACTATCACATGGGCACCACCGCCGAGAATATCTGCGATATCTGGGGCATCACCCGCGAGGAGCTGGACGCCTTCGCCGCCTCCTCCCAGCAGAAGACCGAGGCCGCCCAGAAGGCCGGTAAGTTTGAGGACGAGATCGTCCCCGTGATGATCAAGAAGAAGAAGGAAATGGTGGAGTTCAAGGTGGACGAGTTCCCCAAGGCGGGCGTCACCGCCGAGGGCATCGCCAAGCTGCGCGGCGCGTTCCCCGTGGGCCCCGAGGGCGTTGAGGACGAGGTGGTGCACACCTTCGAGCTCACCGGCGTCCACGAGGCCGACGCCAGGAAGCACGTCCAGCGGGTCACCGCCGCCAACGCCTCCGGCATCAACGACGGCGCGGCCGCCATCGTGCTGGCCTCCGGCGAGGCGGTGGAGAAGTACGGCCTGAAGCCCATGGCCAAGCTGGTCAGCTGGGGCCACGGCGGCGTGGACCCCAAGATCATGGGCGTGGGCCCCGTGCCCGCCTCCCGGGACGCCATGGCCAAGGCCAACCTGACCATCAAGGACATCGACCTGGTGGAGGCCAACGAGGCGTTCGCCGCCCAGTCCATCGCCGTGGCCCGGGAGCTGGACTTCGACATGGACAAGGTCAACGTCAACGGCGGCGCCATCTCCATCGGCCACCCCGTGGGCGCTTCCGGCGCGCGCATCATCGTCACCCTGCTCCACGAGATGGCCAAGCGGCCCGAGGCCAAGAAGGGCCTGGCCACCCTGTGCATCGGCGGCGGCATGGGCGTCGCCACCATCTTCGAGAAGTGCTAAAAGGGGCCTGACATGGACTGGCAGGCGCTTTACAAAGAGAAACTCACCACCGCCGAGGAGGCGGTGAAGGCAGTCAAATCCGGCGACTGGGTGGACTATACCTGGTGCACCAACCACCCCGTCGCCCTGGACGCCGCCCTGGCGGCGCGCAAGGACGAGCTGTATGACGTGAAGGTCCGGGGCGGCGTTACCATGTGGATGCCCGAGATCTGCAAGGCGGACGACGCCGGGGAGCATTTCACGTGGAACGCCTGGCACTGCTCCGGGGTGGACCGCAAGATCATCTCCAAGGGCATGGGCTATTTCTCCCCCATCCGCTATTCCGAGCTGCCCCGGTTTTACCGGGAGAACGTGGACGTGGATGTGGTGATGGTGCAGACCACCCCCATGGATGCCCACGGCAACTTCAGCTTTGCCCTGGCGGCCTCCCACCTGGCGGACATGATGGACAAGGCCAAGACCATTATTGTGGAGGTCAACCGGAACATGCCCTGGGTGTACGGCCTCACCGGCAGCGAGATCAACATCAAGGACGTGGATTTCGTGGTGGAGGGCGGCAATCCCCCCATCGCCCAGCTGGGCGGCGGCGGCGAGCCCTCGGAGGTAGACAAGGCGGTGGCCAATCTCATCGTCCCCCACATCCCCAACGGGGCCTGCCTCCAGCTGGGGATCGGCGGGATGCCCAACGCGGTGGGCTCCATGATCGCCCAGTCCGATTTAAAGGACCTGGGCGTGCACACCGAGATGTATGTGGACGGCTTTGTGGATATCGCCCTGGCGGGCAAGATCACCGGGCGGCGCAAGAACCTGGACAAGGGCCGCCAGGTATACGCCTTTGCGGCGGGCACCCAGAAGCTGTACGACTACGTCAACCGCAACCCGGACGTGATGGCCGCCCCGGTGGACTACACCAACGACGTGCGGGTGCTGGCCCAGCTGGACAACTTCATCTCCATCAACAACGCCATCGACCTGGACCTGTTCGGGCAGGTCAACGCCGAGTCCGCCGGCCTGCGGCAGATTTCCGGCACCGGCGGCCAGCTGGATTTCGTGATGGGCGCGTACCTGTCCAACGGCGGCAAGAGCTTCATCTGCCTGTCCTCCACCGTCACCGGCAAGGACGGCACGGTGAAGAGCCGCATCGTCCCCACCCTGACCCAGGGCTCCATCGCCACCGATCCCCGGTCCTGCGTGCAGTACCTGGTCACCGAGTACGGCATGGTGAACCTGAAGGGCCTGTCCACCTGGGAGCGGGCGGCGGGCATCATCAGCATCGCCCACCCGGACTTCCGGGAGGAGCTCATCGTCAGCGCCGAAAAAATGGGCATCTGGCGCAGGAGCAGCAAGCGCTGATACATACCCAGCAGCAAAAAGCCCGCACGGCTTATGCCGTGCGGGCTTTCTCTCACCCTTTTGCCTTGGCCACGGGAATCCACACCTCAAAGCGCGTGCACTCCGGGTCCAGATAGACCTCCACATCCGGCCCCTCGGCGTACTCATAGCCGGAGGTGGGCAGCCACTCCGTCACCACCCGCCGCTCCAGCTCCTGGATGGCGGCGGCGGTGTCCCCCTTCCCGGGGAATACCGCCCAGGTGAAGGCGGGGACGGTATACTCCTCCAGCCCCTCCCCCGCCGGGGCGGAGGAGGCCACCGCGATATAATACTTAGAGCTGTCCAGCCCGTCGCACACCCCCAGCATACCCCGGGGCTCCCCGTCCATCAGCGCCGCCAGCCGGGGGATGGTGCCGTCCGCCGCCGCCCGGCCCCAAAGCTGGGGCACATACTGGAAGCTCTCCTCCATGTCCTTTCCCAGGGGCGCGGACACCCCCACAATGCGGAATGCGTCCCGTTTTTCAATCCGATATTCCATTTTTTCCACTCCTTGTACCGTGATGGCGAAGCGCAGGGGCGGATAGCTTTTCAGCACCGCTCCCGGCGTTTTGGCCGCCGAGGGCGGCAGGCCGTGGACAGCCTGAAAGGCCCTGTTGAAGGCGGTGGGCGAGCTGTAGCCGTATTTCACCGCCGCGTCCACAATCCGCTCCCCGCCCTGGAGGTCCGCCGCCGCCCGGGACATTTTCCGGCGGCGGAGGTACTCCGACAGCGGGACCCCCGCCAGCAGCCCGAACATCCGCTGAAAGTGGTAGGGGGAGCAGCAGGCGATTTTCGCCGCCTCCCGCGGATCAGGCTCCTCCAAATGCTCCTCCAGGTACTCCACGGCCCGGTTCAGACGCTCTATCCATTCCATGTGCCTCGCTCCTTTTCTGTTGCGCAACTGGGTATAGTATACTCCGTCCCCCCGCCCTTGTCCTCTCTTTTTTGCGCCAAAATATGAGAGCGGCGGCTGAGAAGCTGAAACCATTTTCCCCCCTTCCGTGTTATGATAGGTGAAAAACGTTTTTCAAACTGCGCGGCGGCGCACAGCTTCTTCAACGGGGCCGCGGACCCCCCCGCAGAGCGGCTGAGCTTGCGCCGACGCGTTTCACGTGAAACATTGGGAGGTGATCCATTGACGGAAGAACAGCTGGTGAAGGCCCTGCGCCGGGGGGAGCTGTCCGCCCTGGAGGCGCTGATGGACCGATACACGCCCTACGTGTCCTCCATCGCGTCCCGCATTCTGCCGGGCCGCCCGGCGGACGCGGAGGAGCTGACGGCGGACGTATTCCTGGCCGCCTGGGACAACCGGAACAAGCTGCGCCCCGGCCAGGTGAAGGGCTGGCTGGGGGCGGTGGCCCGCAACCGGGCGTTCAACCTCCTCCGGGCACGCCGGGAGTCCCTGCCCCTGGAGGAGGACGCGCTGCTTTTGGAGACAGACGGCCCCGACCGGGCGCTGGACAAAAAGGAGACCGCCCGCATTATCAACCAGGCGCTGTCCCGGCTGGACAAGCCCCAGCGGGAGCTCTTTGTCCGGCACTACTACTACGGCCAGACGGTGCGGGAGGCGGCGCTGGCCATGGGGCTGAACCTGTCCACCGCCAAGACCTGGCTGCGCCGGGGGCGGGAGACGCTGAAAACCATTTTGGAACAGGAGGGCTATGGATATGAAGCGGCTGGAGATTTCCAAGCTGATGGATGAGTATGTGGATACCGAGTTTTTCCCCGAGGGGGGCGGAACCGCCCACCGGGAGGCGGTGAAGGCGCGGGTGCTGGCAAGGGCCGAACCGGCGAAAAAGAGGCCCAGGCCGCACCTGAAAACAGTTTTGATTGCGGCCGCACTGGCGGCGGTGGTGGGGGTGCTGTGCGTTGCGGCGGGCCTGCCGGGAATTTTTGTGGTCTCCCCTGTCGGCGCCCAGATCACTTTGGATGATGAAAGCCTTCATGTGGACTACACCCAGCGCGATGATTACTGGCTGCTGGTGGAGGACGGGCGCTTTTTCCTGGACTTTGACGGCAGCCGCACGGAGATCACCGGGAAATTTGACGCGGACACCCCCTATATCCACACCGTAAACGATCCGTCGGGGATCACCTTCCACTATGTAGTGGGGGGCACGCCGGACAATTACGGGTTCACGGAGTTCGAAATTGTCCCGGACAATTCCCGGGGAGAGGTCATGCCCCATAACACCTTTGTCACATTCGACGCCCAGGGCGAACCGCTGCTGGACAAAAACATGAACCTGCGGGACCGTGACGGGGCCCTGCTGTGTCCCTCCACCATCCGCCTGTCTGACTTCGACGATTCCTACCGGATCTACCCCTACGAGGACGGCTATATATTGGAGTGGCGCTGGTACACGGCGGCCTGCGAACAGCTGGGCTTCACGGGCTTCCATGCCGGCTGAGCCTCTTCCCTTTTCCTCCGCCCTGTGATACAATGGACTCCCCTGCCGGGGGAGTCCATTCTTATGGCCCCCAGCGAAGCGGGGCTGGCGCGTTTCACGTGAAACATTTTGGACCGGCAGGGGTGCACGCCCCACCGCGCCCCGCAATTATGCCGCACCACGCAGGCGCGAACCGTGGGAACCACCAGCAATCATAACCACACACAAGCGGCAGCACCAATCGGGGAGAAGCCAGTCCCGCCCCCGCGCGCCGGAACCCCGGCACAACGTTTCCCAAGGGAGACGGGGGTACATAGGGGGTTCCCCCCTATGCGCGCTCTTTGGTTACTTTCTCTCGCGTGAGAGAAAGTAATCCCCGCCGGAGGCGCGCCCCCCCAAGGGGGCCACAGAGGAAGGAAGGTGATCCAATGACGGATCAAGACTATATGCGCCAGGCCATCGACCTGGCCCGCGGCTGTATTTCCGATGGCGATATCCCGGTAGGCTGCGTGGTCGTGTCCCCCGGCGGCGAGATCGTCGGCCGGGGCCGCAACCGCCGGGAGGCGGACAGCCGCGCCACCGCCCACGCGGAGATCGAGGCCATCAACGACGCCTGCGCCGCCCTGGGCTCCTGGCGGCTCACGGGCTGCACCCTGTACGTCACCCTGGAGCCCTGCCCCATGTGCGCCGGGGCCATCATCAATTCCCGCATTTCCCAGCTGTATTTCGGGGCAAGGGAGGAGAAATCCGGCTGCTGCGGGTCCATTTTGAACCTCTTCTGCGAGCCCTTCAACCACCATCCCCGGGTATACGGCCCCCTGCTGGAGGGGGAGTGCCGGGCCCTGCTGACGGAATTTTTCCAAAATCTGCGGAAGATTTAACAAAGCTGTAACACTTTAGCGCAAACTTCTGAAATATCTCTGCGGTATCTTAATACTTGCAAGAGATAATCCTTTCTTTTTCATTCTATCCTCCATCCTCAAGAAAACCGGGGCCGAAAGGCCCCGGTTTTCTTGTCCCCGTCCACGGCAGACGAAAGTGCCGCCCCTGGGCCGTCAGCAAAACTCAATATGCCCTGGCGTCATGGACTTGATCCGCGCCAGGGCCTCCACCCGGACCCCGCCGGCGCGGATGCGCGCCCCGCCGGGCTGGAACGCCTTCTCCACGGCGACCCCGGCCCCCGCCACAGCCGCCCCGGCCTGGCGGGCCAGGTCGATCAGCCCCTCCAGCGCCGCGCCGTTGGCCAAAAAGTCGTCGATGAGCAGCAGCCGGTCCGCCGGGCCCAAAAACCGCTTGGACACAATGACGGTGCTGCTCCCCCCGTGGGTGAAGGAGGGCACATCGGTGTGGTACACCTCCCCGGCGATGTTTTTGGTGCGGCTCTTTTTGGCGAACACCACCGGCACGCCGAACTGCTGCGCGGCCACGCAGGCGATGCCGATGCCCGACGCCTCAATGGTCAAAATCTTGTTGACCCCCGCCCCGGCGAACAGCCGCGCCCACTCCCGCCCCATGGCCGCAAACAGCTCCACGTCCATCTGGTGGTTGAGAAAGCTGTCCACCTTGAGCACCTCTGCGTCCTCCACAATGCCGTCCCGGCATATGCGCTCCTCCAGCTCCCGCACAGTCCTCTCCCCTTTCTGTTTGTGCCCCTATTCTACCAAAACCGCCGCCGTTTTTCCACCGTTTTCCCGCAAAATCCTCTTGCCCTTCCCAATATTTTCTGCTACAATGGGGCGGCGGCTGGGACGCTCCCGCCTCCGGCCGCGCGCCCCGCCGGGCAGCGTTTCACGTGAAACGCCCCCGCTTCTGCGGCGGCCCTGCCCGTCCCCTCAAAAACGCTCCGAAAGAAGGCTTTTGCCATGCAGCGCGTCAAGCAGACCTTGCGCCAACTCCCCCTGCTCACCCTGGGCACCTTTCTGGTGGCTGCGGGGGTCTACTTTTTCAAGTTCCCCAACCACTTCAGCACCGGCGGCGTCACCGGCCTGGCGGTCATCCTCAACGCCATTGTCCCGGCGGTGAGCCCGTCCACCTTCACCTCGGTCATCAATATCCTCTTTCTGGCCATCGGCTTTCTGTTTTTGGACAAGAGCTTCGGGCTGAACACGGTTTATTGCTCCATCCTGTTTTCCGCCATGCTGTCCGCCCTCGAGTGGCTCGTCCCCCTGTCCGCCCCCCTGACGGACCAGAAGACCCTGGAGCTGTTCTTTGCCGTCATCCTCCCCTCCCTGGGCTCGGCCATCCTGTTCAATATGCAGAGCTCCACCGGCGGCACCGACATCCTGGCCATGATCCTCAAACGGTTTTCCAGCATGGACATCGGCAACGCCCTGCTGTGTGTGGACGTGCTCATCGCCACCTCCACCCTGTATTTTGTGGGCATTGAGGTTGGCCTCTACTCTATCTTGGGCTTGGTGCTGAAATCCGTGGTGGTGGACACGGTGATTGAGTCGCTGAACCGCCGCAAGAGCTTCCTGGCGGTCACCTCCTGTCCCCAGCAGGTGTGCGACTATATCACCCACACCCTCAACCGCTCCGCCACCTGCTGGAAGGCGGAGGGCGCCTACACCCACGAGCCCAAGTGGATCGTGCTCACCGCCCTGTCCCGGTCCCAGGCGGTGGCGCTGCGTCTGCACCTCAAGTCCGCCGATCCCCACGCCTTTATCCTGGTGACCAACTCCAGCGAGATCTTTGGAAAGGGGTTTATGCGGGCATGAGCGCGAGGATAGCCGCGCAGGGGAGCTTGGACCAAAGCGAGGGCAAAAGCCCAGCCGCCGCACAGCGGTGGCGGGTTTTGTCCAAGTCGGAGGGAAAGCGACCCGCCGCGCGGCCAATCCAAGCGTGACAAGAAGCGCGAGGATAGCCGCGCAGGGGAGCTTGGACCAAAGCGAGGGCAAAAGCCCAGCCGCCGCACAGCGGTGGCGGGTTTTGTCCGAGTCGGAGGGAAAGCGACCCGCCGCGCGGCCAATCCAAGCGTGACAAGGAAGCGTGAGGATAGCCGCGCTTCTCCGTTTCACGTGAAACGTGCCGGGCGGGCTCCATGCCCTGCGCCCCTTCGGGCCCTCCCCCTCTTCCCTTCGATGGATTTCGCCTCCCTGCCGGTGGTATCATAAAGCCACCTATACAAAAGCAGGGAGGCGTTTTTATGTCCCTCTTCACAAAAGCAGCCAAGCGGCAGGTGCTGGATCTGCCTGTGGCCGAAATCCGCCCCAACCCCCGCCAGCCCCGGCGGGACTTCCCTCCCGGGGAGCTGGCTGAGCTGGCCCTGTCCATCTCCCAGGTGGGGGTGCTCCAGCCCCTGACCGTCCGGCGCACCCCCGGGGGCTGGGAGCTCATCGCCGGGGAGCGCCGCCTCCGCGCCGCCCAGCTGGCGGGCCTCCCCCGGGTGCCCTGCCTCCCCATGGAGGCGGACAGCGACGCCTCCGCCCTGCTGGCCCTGGTGGAGAACCTCCAGCGGCAGGACCTCACCGTTTGGGAGGAGGCCGCCGCCCTGCGGCAGCTCATTGACCGCCACCACCTCTCCCAGGAGGAGGCCGCCCAGCGGGTGGGCAAGAGCCAGTCCGCCGTGGCCAACAAGCTGCGGCTGCTCAAGCTGCCCGAGGACGTGATCGCCACCCTGCGCTCCCACCGCCTCACCGAGCGCCACGCCCGGGCCCTGCTCCGGCTGGGCAGCCCGGAGGCCCAGCGCGCCGCCCTGGAGGAGATATTGAAGCGGGGGCTCAACGTGGCCCAGACCGAGGCGTACATAGACCGTCTGCTCCAGAGCGGCACGGCCCCCCGCAAGGCCGCGCCGGTCTACCGCATCCGGGACGTGCGGCTGTTTCTCAACACGGTAAAGAGGAGCCTGGCGGTGATGCAGTCCGCCGGGGTAAACGCCCGCTGCGGCAAGGAGGAGACGGACCGGGAGATCACCCTCACCATCCACATCCCCAAATGAGCCCCAGGCCCAGGCCCACGGCCCGTTTCACGTGAAACATTCAGCCCTGCGGGAGACAAGAGGAACCGTGGCGCGCGCCAGCCTCCCAGGCACAGACCCACGGCCCGTTTCACGTGAAACATCCGACGCTCCCAGAAGCCGATCCCGAGCCCCGCCGCAGCCGGGGCCGTTTCACGTGAAACATCCGGCTCCTAGTGGCCGCCCCTGGGTCTGCCGGAACCGGGCCCGTTTCACGTGAAACATTCAGCCCTGCGGGAGACAAGAGGAACCGTGGCGCACACCAGCTCCCCCAGGCACAGGCCAGCGGCCCGCCCTCCCCCTTCTCCGTTTCACGTGAAACATCCGACGCTCCCAGAAGCCGATCCCGAGCCCCGCCGCAGCCAGGGCCGTTTCACGTGAAACATTTTTAAATGATTCTCAGAAAGGCAGGCCCCCCTGCCTTTTTTATTTTGCAAAACGGTTGAAATCACGCCCCGAACAGGATATAATGAATTTTACTGCCCCAGTGCCGGGACTTCACAAAGAGAGAAGAGGGATGCCCCATGGGCAAGACCATCGCCATTGTCAATCAAAAGGGGGGCGTGGGCAAAACCACGTCCTGCGTCAACCTGGCCGCCGCCCTCACCGCCCTGGGGGCCCGGGTGCTGGTGTGCGACTTCGACCCACAGGGCAACGCCACCTCCGGCTTTGGCCTGGATAAGGGCCGCTCCCCCAGCGTCTATGATGTGATCCTGGGGGACGCCCCCATGTCCAAGGCGGTGATCCATACCAAGTGGGGGGACGTGGTGCCCGCCAACAAGGCGCTGTCCGGAGCCACGGTGGAGCTCATCGCCCTGGAGCGGCGGGAGTTCCGGCTGAAAGACGCCATCGAGGAGGTCAAGGGCAGCTATGACGTGATCTTCATCGACTGCCCCCCCTCCCTGGAGCTGCTCACCCTGGACGGGCTGTGCGCCGCCGACACCCTACTGGTCCCCGTCCAGTGCGAGTACTACGCCCTGGAGGGCCTTTCCGACCTGCTGTACACCGTCCGCCTGGCCAAGCAGCGCCTGAACCCCTCCCTGGAGCTGGAGGGCGTGGTCCTCACCATGTACGACGGGCGGACAAACCTGTCCCTCCAGGTGGCGGAGGAGGTCAAGCGCCACTTCCCCGGCAAGGTGTACGCCTCGGTGATCCCCCGGAACGTCCGGCTGTCCGAGGCCCCCAGCCACGGCGTCCCCGTGTCCGTCTACGACCCCCTCTCCCGGGGGGCGGAGGCCTATGAGGCGCTGGCCAGGGAATTTTTACAGAAAAACCCCCTGTCATAAACAAATAGAAAGGAATGAAGCAGATGGCTATGGCCAAGGGTTTGGGAAAGGGCCTGGACGCCCTGATGGGCGACTCCGCCACCATGCAGAACCAGGAGGCCGGATCGGTAACCCTGCCCATCTCCCAGGTAGAGCCCGGGCTGAACCAGCCCCGAAAGTGGTTCGACGAAGACGCCCTGGCCGATCTGGCCGCCTCCATCCGGGAACACGGCATTATCCAGCCCCTCACAGTCCGGCGGCTGTCCACCGGGTACTATCAGATCATCGCCGGGGAGCGCCGCTGGCGGGCCGCCAAGCTGGCCGGCCGCCGGGAGGTGCCGGTGGTCATCATCGAGGCGGACGACCGGAAGGTGCTGGAGCTGGGCCTGATCGAAAACCTCCAGCGGGAAAACCTCAACCCGGTAGAGGAGGCGGAGGGTTACCTGGCCCTGCTCACCGACTTCGGGCTGACCCAGGAGGAGCTGGCCGCCCGGATGGGCAAGTCCCGCCCCGCCATCTCCAACGCCCTGCGGCTCACCGCCCTGCCCCCCTCCGTGCGGCAGCTGATGATCGAGGGCAGGCTGTCCGCAGGCCACGGCCGGGCGGTGCTCATGGTGGAGGGGGAGCAGGCCCAGGCCGCCTTCGCCCAAAGCATCGTGGACGAGGGCTGGAGCGTCCGGCAGGCGGAGGCCAAGGCCAAGAACTTTGCCCTCCCCTCCAAGTGGGACCTGCCCCCGGAGAACACCCCCGACCCCCACGAGATTTACACCAAGGCGGTGGAGCAGAGCCTGTCCCAGCGGCTGGGCCGGAAGGTGACCATCAAGAGCGGGGCCAAAAAGGGGCGGCTGGAGCTGGAATTCTACGACGTGGACGACCTGAACGACCTGTTGGACCTGCTGGAGCAGCTGCGTCCGGCGGCTGAAAAGGAGGTCGAGGCATGAACGAGAAGGAACCCTTGGGCGTCCCCGCCGGGGGCGGCGGGTCGGACGGGCACGGCCCCGGAGCCTTCGCAAGCCCGCCGTCCGGCCCGGCCGGGGAGGGCGCGCCGGGAAAGCAGGCTGAGAGACGCCCGGATGGAAATCCCGGACCGGAGCAGAACCTGGACCGGCATGTTTCACGTGAAACATCACCGCATCCCCCCAATGGCAAGCGCTCCTCCTTCTATGTCTATCTGGCGGTGCTGTTCGGGGCGGCGTTTTTGATGCTGCTGCTGGCCTACTTCGTCCAGCGGCGCAACAACGAGACCGCCATCAGCGCCCTGCGCTCCACCATGGATCTCTCCCGGGAGGAGCTGATGGAGGAAATCCAGGGGCTGGAGGAGGAAAAGCAGGGGCTGCTTACCGAAAAGGAGGCGCTCCAGGCCCAGATGGACGAGCTGAACGCGCAGCTGGAATCGGCCAACAAGCAGTATGAATTTCTCAGCGGTGCCTATGATAAATATGTGGGCTACACCTCCGTTCTTCAGGCGCTGTACGCCGCCGAGGTCAGGCAGGAGGCACGGGACTACGACGGCGCCGCGGCAGAGCTGACCGATATCGAGTATCAGTATTTTGTGGACACCATAGGGGACTACGACGCGGAGACGGAGCACTACAACCCGGAGGGGTTGTTCCTGCGGCCCCGCTTTGACGCCCTGGTGGAGGAGCTCACCCGGCGCGGCGCACTGGATGAGGGCTGGGCCGGACAGGAGCAGGCCCCCTGACAGGGCCACCGCGAAAGCCCAGCCCGCGCAGCGGGCGGGTTTCGTGGGGAGAGGAGGAGCAGCGAAATGAGTGAGCTTTCGCCTAAAGGCGGAAGCGAGGGATATGAAGCTTGCGACGACGCGTTTCACGTGAAACGCGTCGGTGCAAGCACTGGAGGCCGTTTTCGCGGGGGCCCCATGATATCAACAGAAAAGGTGATAGTATGTTAGACATCAAATTTGTCCGGGACAACCCGGAAATCGTCAAGGAAAACATCAAGAAGAAGTTCCAGGAGGAAAAGCTCCCCCTGGTGGATGAGGTCATCGAGCTGGACCGCCGCAACCGGGACGCCATGACGGAGGCCAATAACCTGCGCTCCGAGCGCAACAAGCTGTCCAAGCAGGTGGGGATGCTCATGGGCCAGGCCAAGAAGGACCCCTCCAAGCTGGAGGAGGCCGAGGCCGCCAAGGCCCAGGTGAAGGCCAACGCCGACCGGCTGGCCCAGCTGGAGCAGCAGGAAACCGAGCTGGCCGCGGAGATCCACAGGATCATGCTCCAGATCCCCAACATCATCGACCCCTCCGTCCCCATCGGGAAGGACGACAGCGAGAACGTGGAGGTGGAGAAGTTCGGCGAGCCCATCGTCCCGGAGTTTGACATCCCCTACCACACCGATATTATGGAGCGCTTCGACGGGGTGGACATGGACGCGGCGGGCCGGGTGTCCGGCGCGGGCTTCTACTACCTGATGGGAGATATCGCCCGGCTCCACGAGGCGGTGCTGGCCTACGCCCGGGACTTCATGATCGGCAAGGGCTTCACCTTCTGCGTCCCCCCCTTCATGATCCACGGCAATGTGGTGGAGGGCGTTATGTCCCAGACCGACATGGACGCCATGATGTACAAGATCGAGGGGGAGGACCTGTACCTCATCGGCACCTCCGAGCACTCCATGATCGGCAAGTTCATCGACCAGATCATCCCCGAGGATAAGCTGCCCCAGACCCTCACCTCCTACTCCCCCTGCTTCCGCAAGGAAAAGGGCTCCCACGGCATCGAGGAGCGGGGCGTGTACCGCATCCACCAGTTTGAGAAGCAGGAGATGATCGTGGTGTGCAAGCCCGAGGACTCCATGGACTGGTACGAGAAGATGTGGCGGTACAGCGTGGAGCTGTTCCGCTCCATGGACATCCCGGTACGCCAGCTGGAGTGCTGCTCCGGCGACCTGGCCGATTTGAAGGTCAAGTCCTGCGACATCGAAGCCTGGTCCCCCCGGCAGAAGAAGTATTTTGAGGTGTGCTCCTGCTCCAACCTGGGGGACGCCCAGGCCCGCCGCCTGAAAATGCGGGTGAAGGGGGAGGGCGGCGCCTATCTGCCCCACACCCTGAACAACACCGTGGCCGCCCCGCCCCGGATGCTCATCGCCCTGCTGGAGAACAACCTCCAGGCCGACGGGTCGGTAAAGGTGCCCCAGGTGCTCCGCCCCTACATGGGCGGCCTGGCGGTGCTGACCCCCAAGCACTGAATGTTTCACGTGAAACGCGGCAAAGCTGGCTCCACCCCATCTTATTGATTAAGGAGAAATCACTATGAAAAAGTTCTGGAAAGCCCTGGGCCTCACCGCTCTGGCCGCCACGCTCATCCCCTACTACGTCGACGAGGACAAGGAGACCGGCTCCGTGACCGTGAAGGCCCTGTTCTGGAAGTTTACCAAAAAAACCGGTGCAGACGGCCAAAAGGATATCACCCTCAAATTCCTGTCCTTCGGCCCCGACGAGGAGGACAGCCTGTTCACCGACAACCCGGAGGAGGCCGTGCTCTTTGCCGACAACGACCCGGATGCCGCCGCCATCGCCGCGGAGGAAGCGGCCATTGCCGAACATGAGGCCGCCATCGCCGCGGAAGAGGAGGCCACCGCCCAGGAGGAGGCCGGCGAGGCCGATTTCGATCCCGAGCTGTAAGGGAAGGCCGCACCAATGAAAAAATTCTTCAACGAGTTCAAGCAGTTCATCGCCCGAGGGAACGTGATGGACATGGCCGTGGGCGTCATCATCGGCGGGGCGTTCAACGGCATCATCACCTCCCTCATCGACTGCATCATTAACCCTGTGCTGGGCATGTTCGCCGGGGACGGCACCGCCCTGGCCGCCTCGCTGTCCTTCCGCCTGCCCGGCGGGGGCGAGTTGCTGCTGGGCAGCTTCCTCACCTCCGTGCTCAATTTCCTTGTGATGGCCTTTGTGGTGTTCTGCCTGGTGAAGGGGCTGAATAAGCTCCACCGCAAAAAGGAGGAGGCCCCCCCTCCCCCGCCCGGGCCCTCCAATGAGGAAAAGCTGCTCATGGAAATCCGTGACCTCTTAAAGGAGAGGGGCAATGGCTGACGAGACCAACCAGCAGAAGCATACCGGGGGCCCCACCCGTGCCCAGCCGCCAGGCGGGTCGCGCGGGGAGAGGAGGGACAGCGGAAGCGAGCCATGTGGAGCTTGTCCCGACGACGCCCCCGCCTCCTTTGAAAAGCGCACCGCCGCCTGGATGGGCGTGGCGTACATGCTCATGCTGCTGTTCATTTTAAACTTCACCCTGTTCACCGGGGGGCGGCAGCTGCCCGGCACCTTCCCCCTGTTCCTGGCGCCCGTGTCCGTGGCCCTGGCGGTGGTGGTCATCCACCGCATGAGGAACGGGACCGCCGCCGGAGGGACCGCAGGCGGGGCGGCGGTGCTGGCCGCGTGCGCCGCCGGGCTCCTCCTGGGCCTGGCGCTGGGCGTGCCCGCCCTGCTGGCCGCCCTGGGGGTGTGAGCCATGGAAGAATTGATCCGCACCGGCCTGGCCCAGCTTGGCCAGGCCGGACACGTCCCCCCAAACGCCCCCGCCCTGCTGGCCCGGTACGGGGAAATGCTGCTGGAAAAAAACCAGGTGATGAACCTCACCGCCATCACCCAGCCCCAGGATGTGGCCACCCTCCACATGCTGGACTGCGCCGCCCTGCTGGGCTGCTGCGGCTTCGCGGGAAAAACCCTCATCGACGTAGGCACCGGGGCGGGCTTCCCCGGGATGGTGCTGAAAATCCTCGTCCCCTCCCTGGAGGTCACCCTGCTGGACAGCCTGAACAAGCGCCTGGACTGGCTGGACCAGGTGGGACAGGCCCTGGGCCTGGAGGGGCTGGAGACCATCCACGCCCGGGCCGAGGAGGCGGGCCGCCACCCCGCCCTCCGGGAGCGGTTCGATTTCGCCGCCGCCCGGGCGGTGGCCGACCTGCGCCTGCTGTGCGAGCTGTGCCTGCCCTTCGTCATGGTGGGCGGGCGCTTCCTGGCCATGAAGGGGCCCGACTGCGGCGGCGAAATCCAGGACGCCCTGCACGCCATCCATCTGCTGGGCGGGGAGATCGCCGGGCAGCTGGACTACGCCATCCCCCACACCCAGGTCACACATCGGGTCATTGTGGTGCATAAAGTCACCCATTCCCCGGAAAAATATCCCAGACGGTGGGCGAAAATGCAGAAGTCGCCCCTCCAGCCGGGGCCAGCTCCCGGCAATTGAAAATTTGTGAAGATATTTTTCACCATTTTCAGATTTTTTGTTGCCATTTTCACAAATTCATGTTATGATTTTGGAGTGAATCGGAAGGAGGCGTCCCATGGGAACCGCCGTCATGGTCACATCTGGAAAGGGCGGCACCGGCAAAACCTCCCTCACCGCCGGGGTGGGCTCCTGTCTGGCCGCCCTGGGCCGCCGGGTGCTGTGCGTGGATGTAGATATTGGGCTGCGCAACCTGGATCTTGTGCTGGGCCTGTCCGACCGGGCGGTGATGGATTTCTCCGACGTGATGGACTACCGCTGCTCCCTGCTGGGGGCCGCGACGGAGCAGCCGGAGATCCGTGGGCTGTTTCTGCTCACCGCCCCCCTCTCCCCCGGCCCCCTGGACCTGGGGCGGTTTTGCGCCGTGGTGGCCGAGGCCAAGGATTACTTTGACTTCGTGCTCATGGACTCCCCCGCCGGGCTGGGGGACGGCTTCCAGCTGGCCCGCGCCGCCGCCGACCGGGCCGTCGTGGTGTCCGCCGTGGACCCCGCCGCCCTGCGGGACGCCCAGCGGGCGGTGGCCGAGCTCCACGACCTGCCCCAGCTCCATCTGGTGATGAACCGGGTGCAGCCCAAGCTCATCCGCAAGCTGCGCACCTCCATCGACAGCGCCATGGACACCGCCGGCCTGCCCCTGCTGGGGGTGGTGCCCGAGGATGCCGCCGTCACCATATCCGCCGCCTCCGGCGTGCCCCTGGTGCTCACCACCTACAAAGGAGCGGCCCCCGCCTACCTCAACATCTCCAAACGCCTTTTGGGACAGCGGGTCCCCCTGCTGCGCATCCGCTGACCTGAGCGACACCATAGAAAGGACGATCCGCATGAATATTGCCCTCATGAGCCACGACAACAAAAAAGAACTGATGGTCCAATTCTGTATCGCCTACTGCGGCATTCTGTCCAAGCATACCGTGTGCGCCACCAGCAACACCGGCAGACAGGTGGCCGAGGCCACCGGCCTGCCCGTCCAGCTCTTCCTGGCCCACGCCCAGGGCGGCTCCCAGCAGATCGGCGCCCGCATCGCCTACGACGAGATCGACATGGTCCTCTTCTTCAACGACCCCACCAGCGACGAGCTGGACAAGGACATGAGCTATATCATCAACCTGTGCGACCAGCACAACGTCCCCATCGCCACCAACGCCGCCTCCGCCGAAATGCTCATCCACGGCCTGGCCCGGGGCGATCTGGACTGGCGGCTCATCCTCAAGCCCACTTCGCCGCTGAAAGTGTAATCAAATCCCCAATTGAATACGCCGCGTTGAGGCCGGATGAGTACCGCCCACGCCGCCGGACAGAGAAAAACGCCATGGCTGGAAGCGTTTACGGCAGGGGGACGGGAAAGACGCCGGCTGAGCGGGCCCGGAGACGGGCCGGTCCCCCCTCCCGCACCTGAGGGGCTGAGGGCGGACGCCTGTCCGCTGAATGTGGGTGGCACCACGAAGTGTTTGCTGAAAAACGCTCTCGTCCCATAGCTGTGGGGCGGGAGCATACTTTTTTCACCCCGCTACCTGAAAGGAGAATCATACATGGCAAAGCAGAAGCCCCGCACCCTGTCCGGGTTTATGGAGCTGCTCCCCCCCAGACAGGCCCAGTTTGACCGCATGGTGGAGCTGCTCCGGCAATCCTACTCCCGCTACGGCTTCACCCCCCTGGATACCCCCGTCATCGAGGCCAGCGAGGTGCTGCTGGCCAAGGCCGGCGGCGAGACGGAAAAGCAGATTTACCGCTTCTCCAAGGGGGACAGCGACCTGTCCCTGCGCTTTGACCTCACCGTCCCCCTGGCCAAGTACGTGGCCCTCCACTATGCCGAGCTGTCCTTCCCCTTCCGCCGGTTCCAGATCGGCAAGGTCTACCGGGGGGAACGGGCCCAGCGGGGCCGGTTCCGGGAGTTCTATCAGGCGGATATCGACGTGATCGGCGACGGCAGGCTGGACATTGTCAACGAAGCGGAGATCCCCGCCATCATCTGCCAGACCTTCACCGCCCTGGGGCTGAAGCAGTTCCAGATCCGGGTGAATAATCGGAAGGTGCTGGGCGGATTTTACGCCATGCTGGGCCTCACCGAAAAGTCCGGGGACGTGATGCGCACCGTGGACAAGCTGCCCAAGATCGGCCCGGACAAGGTGCGGGACATACTCATTGGGGAGGGGATTTCCCTCACCGGGGAGCAGGCGGACGAGATTTTGAAGTTCATCTCTATTACGGGCAGTAATAATAAAGTCCTAAATTCCCTGGAGGCGTACCGGGGACGGCATGAGCTGTTCGACCAGGGACTGGACGAGCTGGCCACAGTGGTGAAGTACCTGGGGGCCTTCGGGGTGCCCCAGGAGAAATTCGCGGTGGACCTGACCATCGCCCGGGGGCTGGACTACTACACCGGCACCGTGTACGAAACCTTCATGACCCAGCACCCGGAGATCGGCTCTATCTGCTCCGGGGGACGGTATGACAACTTGGCGGAATATTACACGGATAAACAACTTCCCGGCGTCGGCATCTCCATCGGCCTCACCCGGCTGTTCTACGTGCTGGAGGAGCAGGGCTATCTTAACAGCCAGCTCAACACCGCCCCCGCCGATGTACTGGTGCTGCCCATGACGGACGACCTCTCCCCCGCCATCGCCTTCGCCACCCAGCTGCGCGGGCTGGGGGTCCGGGCCCAGCTGTACACCGAGCAGAAGAAGTTCAAGCAGAAGATGGGCTACGCCGACAAGCTGGGCATCCCCTTTGCCGCCTTTTTGGGGGAAGATGAGATTGCCCAGGGCAAGGTGTCCCTGAAGGACATGGCCTCCGGCGAACAGCGCCTGCTGGACGCGGACGAGGCCGCCCAGGCCGTGCTGGCGGCGCTGGAGGCGGGGCGCAGCGCGCCGCCGGTCCGGGAAAAAGAGGACGGATAAACTACAATAAGCTGTTTTTTATCTTTAGAACCTGCATTCACAACCTCAATTCACCGTCTGGCCGGGTGTTTTCCCGGCATGCGGCGTTAAATTTTCTTGAAATAAACCCAATTATTCCTGCGAAAATTTGTCTTGCCTGTCGGGAAAATCCCTCGGCCAACCGGCGGTTTCGGCTGTGAATACAGGTTCTTATATTACGAATTGGAGTTGATTATCATGGTTCAATCGCGCACCCACACCTGCAATGACCTGCGGATGGAGCATGTGGGACAGCATGTGAAAATTGCCGGCTGGATGGAGAACGTCCGGGAGGTGGGGCAGAACCTGGCCTTCCTGGTGCTCCGGGACTTCTACGGCACCACCCAGGTGGTCATCGAGACGGAGGAGATGATGGGCACCGTCAAAGGGCTCAACAAGGAATCCACCCTCTCCATAGAGGGCGTGGTCCGGGAGCGGGACAGCAAAAACCCCCACATGCCCACCGGCGACATTGAGGTGGTCCCCTCCAAAATCCAGGTGCTGGGCCGGTGCCGCCACAATGAGCTGCCCTTCCCCATCAACCGCTCCCGGGAGGCGGACGAGACCCAGCGGCTGAAATACCGCTACCTGGACCTGCGTAACCCGGAGGTGAAAAATAACATCATCCTGCGCTGCAACGTGGTGGCCGCCCTGCGCGCCGCCATGACCGGCGAGGGCTTTTTGGAGATCACCACCCCCATCCTCACCGCCTCCTCCCCCGAGGGGGCCCGGGACTACCTGGTGCCCTCCCGCAAGCACCCGGGCAAGTTCTACGCCCTGCCCCAGGCCCCCCAGCAGTTCAAGCAGCTGCTGATGGCCTCCGGCTTCGACAGGTATTTCCAGATCGCCCCCTGCTTCCGGGACGAGGACGCCCGGGGCGACCGCTCCCCCGGCGAGTTCTACCAGCTGGACATGGAGATGGCCTTCGCCACCCAGGAGGACGTGTTCGCCGTGCTGGAGCGGGTGCTCCCCCCCATCTTTGCCAAGTACGGCAAGTACCACACCGCATCCCAGGCCCCCTTTACCCGCATTCCCTACTTGGAGGCCATGGACAAGTACGGCTCCGACAAGCCCGACCTGCGCATCGACCTGACCCTCACCGACGCCACCGATCTGCTGGCCGGGTGCGGCTTCCCGCCCTTTGAGCACCAGACGGTGAAGGCCATCGTGGTCACCGGCTTCCAGGGCACCCGCAAGCAGATCGACGGGATTTGCAATGAGGTGGAGGTGCAGTCCGGCGAAAAGGCGTACTGGTTCCGCTATGACGAGAACCGGGAGATCGTGGGCGGCATCGCCAAGTTTGTCCAGCCCATCAAGGAGCAGGCGGTGGAGGCCCTGGGCCTCACCCCCGGCTGCTTCGTGGGGCTGACGGCGGGGCCGCTGCTTAACGCGCAAAAGACGGCGGGCGTGCTGCGCAACAAGCTGGGGGCCTTCTGCCCCAACCACATGGACGTGGAGCGGTACGAGTTCTGCTGGATTGTGGACTTCCCCATGTACGAGATCGGGGAGGAATCCGGGGAGCTGGAATTCTGCCACAACCCCTTCTCCATGCCCTCCGGCGGGCTGGACACCATTGAGAAGGCCATCAAGGGCGAGATCGACCCGCTGAGCATCACCGCCGACCAATACGACCTGGTGTGCAACGGGGTGGAGCTGTCCTCCGGCGCGGTGCGGAACCATGACCCGGAGATCATGGTGAAGGCGTTCTGGATGGTGGGCCTGGGCGAGGACGACGTGAAGGCCAAGTTCCCCGCCATGTACCACGCCTTCACCTACGGCGCGCCCCCCCACGCGGGCATCGCCCCGGGGGTGGACCGCATGGTGATGCTGCTGGCCGGGGAGGACTCCATCCGGGAGATCATCCCCTTCCCCATGAACAAGAACGCCCAGGACGTGATGATGGGCGCGCCCTCCACAGTGGATCAAAAGCAGCTGGACGAGCTGAATATTGTCTGTACCGCAAAAGAGGAAAACTGACCAAGCGCCCATCATCCGGGCCCCCGCAAAGCCGTACTCCAGGCTTTGTGGGGAGAGGAGCCGCAGCATAATGAGCGAGCTTTCGCCGCAGGCGAAAACGAGGGATATGGTGCTTGCGGCGACGAGGGCGCACCCTCCACAGTGGATCAAAAGCAGCTGGACGAGCTGAATATTGTCTGTACCAAAAAAGAAGAGGAATGACAAAAGCCCCCTCCCAATCGGGAGGGGGCTTCTCTCACCGCCTGCCGGCGTCTATGACCTGCTTTAAATCTGAGTCCATGGCCGCCTTCCAGCCCGCGGCAAAGGCATCACGGATCAGCTCAAACATCATCCCTGTGGCCTGCTCACACCGGGCGTCGTCTAAAAAATGGGAAAAAGCCCGGTCAAATTCCACTTCATTCATAGTATCACCCTGTCATATCTTATATTATCTAATATGAGTTGTCAATATTATATTGACCGAAATGCTATTATTTGAACAGGAGATGTTATGAAACCATTGAAAGTCAGAATCAGTATCACGCTTGACGACCCTATCTATCAAAAAATCAAGGGACTGGCCGAGTACGATGACCGGTCGGTTTCCAGCTATATTAACCTCGCCCTGCGTGATCATCTGGAACAGTTGGAGCGGGAGGAGGAGAGATAGAAAAAGCGCCGGGGCGACCCGGCGCTTTTATTTCAGCTTACGCCACTCCCCCACCGCCAGCTCATCGCAGCGGTTGTTGTACGGATTGTCGGCGTGCCCCTTGTTCTCCCCACGGGCTTTGCCCGCAGGGGCCCCTTTTGATTTTCCACATGGGGGCGAAGTGAATTCGACCCCATGACAAGGTTTTGCTGCGCAAAACGCTTGTACGCCGCACTCGCGGCGCTCTGGGTCAAGGGGCCCGGCACTTCAGCCTCTGCCACTCCCCCACCGCCAGCTCGTCACAGCGGTTGTTGTACGGATTGTCGGCGTGCCCCTTGACCCAGTGGAGCTTGACGGTGTGGGTGTCGCACAGTTCCAGCAGCCGCCCCCACAGATCGGGGTTGAGGGCAGGCTTTTTGTCGGCCTTCACCCAGCCCCTGGCCCGCCAGCCCCTGGCCCAGCCCTTCTCCAGGGCGTCGATGACGTACTTGGAATCGGAGTAAAGCTCCACCACGCAGGGCTCCTTCAGCGCCTCCAGCCCCCGGATCACGGCGGTGAGCTCCATGCGGTTGTTGGTGGTGCTTTTTTCGCCGCCGCTCAGTTCCTTTTTGTGCCCCCCAAAGATCAGGATAGCCCCCCAGCCCCCAGGGCCGGGATTGCCGGAACACGCGCCGTCGGTGTATAAGGTTACGGTTTTCATCACTTATGCGTTCCTTTTTTCAAAATGAGCCGGATCAGGGACAGGAGGCCCAGCGCCATGACCATGAACGCAATTCCGCCCAGCGCCGACAGGACAAATACTTTTCTGCCTCTCCGCTCCGCAATGGGGGGACTCTGGAACCTATTCCAGTCCATGCCCATGGCCGTCCATCACTCCTGCGCCGGCAGGTCCTCTTCAGGAACTTCCACAGGGGCGGCAGACTCCTGATCCTGCGCCGCCGTGTCCTCCTCCGGCTCCTTCTCCGCCAGGGACAGGGCGATCACCCGGTCGCCCTCATCCTTGAAGCGCATGACGATGACGCCCTGGCTGGCCCGGCCCACGCTGCGGATGGCGTCCACATCGGTGCGGATGATGGTGCCCGACTGGGTGACCAGCAGCAGATCCTCGCTGCCGTCCACCACCTTCACCCCCACCACGGCCCCGGTCTTGTCGGTTAGGCCATAGTTCTTCACACCGTAGGCGCCCCTGGCGGTAACACGGTAGTCCTCCACCGGGGAGCGCTTGCCATAGCCGTTCTCCGTGATGGTGAGCACCGCCTTGCCCGGCTTGGCCCGGGCGGCGGCCACCACATAATCGCCGTCCCGCAGCCTGATGCCCCGTACGCCCATGGAGGTGCGTCCCGTGGTGCGCACCTCGCCCTCCGGGAAGCAGACGGCCATGCCGCCGTGGGTGGCGATGAGGAGGTTCTGCTCCCCGTCGGTCTCTCGGACCTCGATGAGCTCGTCCCCCTCCTCCAGGGTGATCACCCGCAGGCCGTTGCTGCGCAGGTTGCGCAGCGCCGCCGCGTCCAGCCGCTTGACCGTGCCCTTCCGGGTGAACATGGTGAGATAGCGGGGGTTCTCCCCCTCGGAGATATCCCGGGTGTGGATCATCACCGCCACCCTCTCCCCCGGCTCCACCTGGAGGACGTTGACGATGCTGGTTCCCTTGGCCGTCCTGCCCGCCTCGGGGATCTGGTAGCCCTTCTTGCGGAACACCCGCCCCTTGTCGGTGAAGAACAGAATATGGTCGTGGGTGGAGGCGGTGAACACGGTGTTCACATAGTCCTCCTCCCGGGTGGCCATCCCCTTGCGGCCCATGCCACCCTTGCTCTGGGCGGCGTACTCGCTGGCCGAGGTGCGCTTGATGTAGCCGTTGGCCGTCATGGTGAAGACGGACTGCTCCTCCTCGATCAGGTCCTCAATGTCGATGTCGTTTTCCGCAAAGCCGATCTCGGTTTTGCGCTCGTCGCCGTACTTGTCCCGGATCTCGGTGAGCTCGTCCTTCAGCACGCCCCGCAGCTTGCCCGCGTCGGACAGCAGGCTCTGGAAGTAGGCGATGCGCTCCTCCAGCTCCCGATACTCCGCCTCCAGCTTCTCCCGGTTGAGGCCCTGCAGGGCGATCAGGCGCATATCGCAGATGGCCTGGGCCTGCACGTCGTCCAGCCCGAAGCGCTCCATCAGGCGCTCCTTGGCGTTGTCGTAGCTGCTGCGGATGATGCGGATGACCTCGTCGATGTTGTCCTGGGCGATGAGCAGGCCCTCCAGCAGGTGGGCGCGCTCCTGGGCCTTTTTCAGGTCGAAGCGGGTGCGCCGGGTCAAAACCTCCTCCTGGAAGGCGATATACTCGTCCAGGATCTGCCGCAGGGTGAGAATGCGCGGCTGCATCTGGTTGTCCACCAGGGCCAGCAGGATCACGCCGAAGGTGACCTGCATCTGGGTCTGGCTGAACAGCCGGTTCAAGGTGACCTGGGGGTTTGCGTCCTTTTTGAGCTCGATGACGATGCGCATACCCTTCTTGCCGTCGGACTCGTCCCGCAGGCCGGACACGCCCTCCAAGCGCTTGTCCTTCACTTGGTCGGCAATGTTCTCCACCAGGCGGGACTTATTCACCTGGTAGGGCAGCTCGGTGACGATGATGCGGGTGCGGCCCTGGCCGAACTCCTCCATCTCGGTGCGGGCCCGGACCTGGATGCGCCCCCGCCCCGTGGCGTAGGCCGCCCGGATGCCCGACCGGCCCAGGATGATGCCCCGGGTGGGGAAGTCGGGGCCCTTGATGTGCTCCATCAGGTCGTCCAGGGTGGCATTTTCGTTGTCCAGCACGCAGATCACCGCGTCAATGACCTCCCGCAGGTTGTGGGGCGGGATGTTGGTGGTCATGCCCACGGCGATGCCGCTGGAGCCGTTCACCAGCAGGTTTGGGAAGCGGGAGGGCAGCACCCGGGGCTCCTGGGTGGACTCGTCAAAGTTGGGGTCCCAGTCCACGGTGTCCTTGTCGATATCCCGGAGCATCTCGTTGGCCAGCTTGGACATGCGGGCCTCGGTATAACGGTAGGCCGCCGGGGGGTCGCCGTCCACGCTGCCGAAGTTTCCGTGGCCGTCCACCAGCATATAGCGCATGGAAAAGTCCTGGGCCAGCCGGACCAGGGCGTCATACACCGACTGATCCCCGTGGGGATGGTACTTGCCCAGCACCTCGCCCACGCAGGTGGCCGACTTCTTAAAGGGCTTGTCCGTGGTAAGCCCCGTGTCGTACATTGAGTACAGGATGCGGCGGTGGACAGGCTTCAGCCCATCCCGCACATCGGGCAGGGCCCGGCCCTTGATGACGGACATGGCGTACTCGATATACGCCTCCTCCATCTCGTGCTCCAGGTTGATATTTACAATTTTCTGATTGGGAAAGCTGATATCCCGGGTCATATAATCGTCGTTTTTAGCCATTTAATAGGAATCCTCCTGTCACGCTGCGCCTGTTCGCAACGCGGTTCTAAGCCCTCCGACTATGCAAATTGTCCTACTCCGCCTTTGGCGGATTTGGCCATTTTGCTCCGCTTCGGCCTTAGACCGCTGCTCACGACGGCTCCGCGCTTCTTCGCTGTCACGCTGCGCCTGTTCGCGGCCCGACCCTTAATAATCGAGATTGACCGCCTTCAGCGCGTTTTGCTCGATATACTCCCGCCGCGGCTCCACCTTCTCCCCCATGAGCAGGTTGAAGATGGCGTCCGCCTTGACCGCGTCCTCCATGGTGATCCGCTTGAGGGTGCGCCGCTCCGGGTCCATGGTGGTCTCCCACAGCTCCTCATAGTCCATCTCGCCCAAGCCCTTGAAGCGGCTGATATCCACCTTCACATTCGGGTTGCCGCCGCGCATCTCGGCGGAGATGGCGTCCCGTTCCTCGACGGAGAAGGCCACCCGGGTGGTCTTGCCCCGCACCAGCTTGAACAGGGGGGGCACCGCCGCGTAGACGTAGCCGCGCTCGATGAGCGGGCGCATAAAGCGGAAGAAAAAGGTGAGCAGCAGGGTGCGGATGTGGGAGCCGTCCACATCGGCGTCCGCCATGATGATGACCTTGTGGTAGCGCAGCTTGGACTCGTCAAAATCCTCCCCCAGGCCGGCGCCCAGGGCGGTGATCACCGGCTGGAGCTTGTCGTTGCCGTAGATCTTGTCCGCCCGGGCCTTCTCCACATTGAGCATCTTACCCCAGAGCGGCAGAATGGCCTGGAAACGGGAGTCCCTCCCCTGCTTGGCGGAGCCCCCTGCGGAGTCGCCCTCCACGATATAGATTTCCGTCAGCGCCGGGTCGCGCTCATTGCAGTCGGACAGCTTGCCGGGGAGGGTGGAACCCTCCAGGGCGTTCTTTCGGCGGATGCTCTCCCGGGCCTTGCGGGCGGCCTCCCGGGCCCGGTTGGCCATCAGCGCCTTTTCCAGAATGGACTTTCCCACGCCGGGGTTCTCATCCAGGAACTGCTCCAGCTTGTCGCTCACTACGGCGTTGACCAGGGTGCGCATCTCGCTGTTGCCAAGCTTCGCCTTGGTCTGGCCCTCGAACTGGGCCTCGGTTAGCTTAACGGAAATCACGCAGGTCAGGCCCTCCCGGCAGTCATCGCCGGACACCTTCTCCTCCCCCTTGAATATGCCCGCCTTCTTGCCGTAGGCGTTGAGCACATTGGTGAGCGCCCGCTTCAACCCCTCCTCGTGCATACCGCCCTCGGGGGTGTGGACGTTGTTGGCGAAGGACACGATGATTTCATTAAAGCTGTCCTCGCTGTACTGCATGGCGATCTCCGCCATGGAATCGTCCTTGGCGCCCGCCATGTAGATCACGCTGTCGTGGAGGGGCGTCTTATTCTTGTTGATGAAGGTGACAAACTCCCGGATGCCCCCCTCGTAGTGCATGAACTCCTCCGCCTCCCGGCCCGGGCGGCGGTCAGCCATCAGGATGCGCACCCCGGCGTTCAAAAACGCCTGCTCCCGCATCCGGCGGTGGAGGGTCTCATAGTCGTAGACGGTGGTTTCAAACATCTCCGGGTCCGGCTTGAACAGCACCTCCGTACCTGTCTTGTCGGTGGTCCCCACGACGGTCATTTCCTGGGTGATATTCCCCCGGGAGAACTTCACCTCATAGATCTGCCCGTTCTTATATACCCGAACCTCCATCCACTGGCTCAGGGCGTTGACCACGCTGCCGCCGACGCCGTGGAGGCCGCCGGACACCTTATATCCGCCGCCGCCGAACTTGCCGCCGGCGTGCAGGACGGTATACACCACCTCCAGGGCGGGCTTCCCCGTCTGGGCCTGTATATCCACCGGGACGCCCCGGCCGTTGTCCGTAACCCGGATGGCGTCGTCCTCCAAAATCTCCACGGTGATGTGGTCGCAGTAGCCCGCCAGGGCCTCGTCGATGGCGTTGTCCACAATCTCGTACACCAGATGGTGCAGGCCCGAGGCCGACGTGGAGCCGATATACATGCCCGGGCGCTTACGCACGGCTTCCAGCCCCTCCAGCACCTGGATCTCCGACGCGCCGTACTCGTGGGCGGTCTGGGTGGTGTTCATCTCATTCAATTCGCTGCGTTCTTCTGCCATGATGTTCCTCCGCTACGTTCTTCAAATTTAGAATCTGCATTCACAGCCGATACCGCCCGATGGCCGAGGGATTTTCCCGACAGGCAAGGCAAATTTTCGCAGGAATACTTGGGTTTATTCCAAGAAAATTTAATGCCGCATGCCGGGAAAACACCCGGCCAGACGGGGAATTAAGGTTGTGAATACAGGTTCTTAGTCAATCCCGCACCCGTCGTCCCCGTCCAGACCGTCCCCGTCCAGCAGTTCGGTGGCCCGCATCCGGCGGCGGTCCTTGGCCTCCTCCACGTTCTGGTGGATGAGTTCCTTGACCTCCCGGGGGTTTTTCACGTTTTTCAGATCCAGGTGGGGGATGCTCTTGTCCGAGGAGTGGACGCATACCGTCCCCACCCCGAAGAGCCGCTGGCCCAGGGTCATGGTGAGCTCCAGGTCCTGGACCCGGTAGAGCAGCACCTCGTCGGATTTCAGGTTCAAAAAGCCCTTTTCACAAAACAGCCGGTCCTCGCTGAGGGCGTACCGGGTAAAGGAAAGGGGCATCCCTAAGCGGCGCTTGCGGTCCTTCCACAGATATTCGATGGGTTCCATGCTTTATATCCTCCTAAATTACCTATTCAAAGCCGTTTCGTCCCGCCCGGGCGGCCAGCGCCGCCGGGGAGAGGGGCGTCAGGTAGACCACAGGCTCCCCGTCCCGCCCCTCCGCCAGCACAAAGGAGCGGGGCAGGTCGTCCCCCAGGGCGGCCACCCGCCCCTCCCGCTCCGCCCGCTCCAGGAAGCGGCGGGTGCGGAAGGACCAGGTGGTGTTGTCCAGATCAAAAATACCGATCATGTCCCGGTCCCGGACCATGACGCCTTGGCCTAAATGCAGATACATTGCTTCCCCTCCACGGGACGGGGCCCGCGCAGGGCCCGCCGCCGGCTATGCCTCGTATAACACGCCGTCCCTGACGTGAAAGGCCCGGCCCTCCCGCAGGCGGGCCAGCTTCTCCTCCTCGCAGCAGGTGATGAACACCTGCCCCGAGGTGATGCGGTTGAGGACGAATTCCTGCCGCCGCAGATCCAGCTCGCTGAGCACGTCGTCCAGCAGCAGCACCGGCCACTCCCCCGTCTCCTGGCGGAAAATGTCCCGGGCCGCCAGCTTCAGAGCCAGCGCCGCCGTCCGGGTCTGGCCCTGGGAGGCGTACGCCTTGGCGCATTCCCCGTTGATCTCCACCGCCAGCTCGTCCTTATGGGGGCCGGACAGGCAGCTTTTCGCCCGAAGCTCCGCCTCCCGGTGGGCCTCCTGATGGGCAAGCAGCTGGGGCAGCAGCTCCCGGGGCGGGGCCTCCGGGTCAGTGACGGCGGACACCGTATCATAGCGCAGCCCCAGCCTCTCCCGCCCCCCGGAGCAGTCGGCGTGGATGGGGGGGGCGGCCTCCGACAGCCGCTTGACAAAGTGGGCCCGGTAGTGGACGATCACCGCCCCGCACTGGGCCATGCGCAGGGAAAAATCATCCAGCGCGTCCAGCAGGGAGGGGTGCTGCTCCCCGTCCTTCAAAATCCGGGTCTTGTGCTGGTAGAGGCGCTTGTACTCCGCCAGCGCCCGGGCGTACCGGGGCCGGAGCTGGCAGATGCAGCCGTCCAAAAACCGCCGCCGGGCCTCCGCCCCCTCCCGGATCAGGTACAGGTCCTCGGGACAAAACAAAACCGTATTGAGAATGCCGGACAGCTCCCCCGCCGTTTTCAGCCCCACCCCGTTGGAGCGCAGCCTGCGCCGCGTCCCCCGGTGCAGATCCGCCTCAAGCACCATTTTCCTCCCCCGGCTGGTGAGCTCCGCCTTCACAAAGGCGCTGTCCACCCCATGCCGGATCAGCTCCCGGTCATACCGGGCCCGGTGGGAGGAGGCGGACGAGAGATAGGCCACCGCCTCCAGCAGGTTGGTCTTGCCCTGGGCGTTCTCCCCCGCAATGACGTTGACGCCGGGGTGGAACCGGGCCTCCCCGTGGACGTAATTGCGGAAGAAGTCCAGGGAGATCTGGTCGACGGTCATTCCACCACCAGCGCCAGGCCGGGCAGCTCCGCCCGGTCGCCGGGGCGCAGCTTTCTGCCCCGCATGGTACAGGTCTCCCCGTTGACCTTTACCTCCCCCTGCTGCACGGCCAGCTTGGCCTCGCCGCCGGTGTCCACCGCCCCGGCGAATTTCAGCAACGCGTCCAGCCGGATAAATTCCGTCTCGATTTTAATACGCTTTTCCATAACAGCCACCCCGGCTACCTTATTCCGCCGCCCGCAGCCGCACCGGCAGGACCATATACAGGAAGTTGTCCGGCTCCCCTTCCCTGGGCAGGATCAGACAGGGGGAGGTGGCGGTATTCAGCTCCAGCCGCACCCGGGAGGCGGGGGCGGCCTTCACCGCCTCCATGAGGAAACGGTTATTGAAGCCGATCTCCAGCCCCTTTCCGTCGCCGGAGATGGGGCAGACATCAAAGGCGAAGCCCATGGCGGTTTTGGAGGTGATGGACAGCTCCCCGTCCTCAAACCTGCAGCGCAAGGGGCTTTTCAGCTTCTCGTTGATGATGAGGGAGGCCCGGTCGATGGACCGCTGGAGGTCGGCGGCCTCCGCCTCCAGCACGATGGAATTGCTCTGGGGAATGGTCTGGCGATAGTTGAGGAACTCCCCTTCCAGCCGCCGGGCCACCAGAAGGGTGCCCCCGGTCTCAAAGGTGACGTGCCGGTCCCCCTGGACAATGGACACCGGCTCGTCGCTGTCGGCACAGATCTTTTCCACCTCCCGGAGGGCCGCGCCGGGCACCACAAAGGACATGCGCCCCTCCCCGTCCTGCTCCAGCAGCTTTTCCCGCCGCAGGGCCAGGCGGTAGCCGTCCACCGCCACCATGGTGAGCTCCCCCCTCTCCGCCTCAAAGAGCACGCCGGTATGGATGGGGCGGCTCTCGTTGTCGCTGACGGCAAAGGCGGTCTGCCCGATCATGGAGCGCAGGGCGCCCTGGGCCATTTTAAGCCCCCGGCCCTCGTCCACCTGGGGCAGCTCGGGGAAGTCCTCGTCGCTGCTGCCCATAATGTCAAAGGAGGTGGGGCCGCATTGGATGTGGACGGCGCAGCCCTGGGCGGAGATGGAAACCATGTCGTCCGGCATCCGGCGCAGTATTTCCCCCAGCAGCCGGGCGGAGAGCACAATGGCGCCGCCCTCCGGCACGCCGGCGGGGACGCAGGTGATAATGCCGGTCTCCAGATTGTAACCGCTGACGCTCAGGCTGTCCCCCCCGGCTTCGATCAGCACGCCCTCCAGCGCCTGGATGGGGCTTTTGGGGTTGACCACCCGGCCGGCGGTGGTGACGGCGGCTTGGAGAATGGCCTTTTCACAGGAGAATTTCATAGTCTGGTTCCTTTCTCCCTCCTCCGCAAGGAGAGGAAGGGTTAAAAATTCGTAGTAGTCCGTAGGGGGTGTGGAACATGTGGAAAACTGGAAAAGCGGTGCGGGGGCAGCGCTTTTGCCGTCCACAGCCCGTCCACAAAACCTGCACATGCCTTGTGGGCTTTGAGGGGCCCGTTTTTTCTTCCACAGGCATCCACACCACAGTCCGCAGGATTGTGGAAGTTCAGCCCGTTAAAAATCACGCCTGCCGCGGCGCAGAAACGGGAGCGGGGACGGTGCTCTATCAATAGGCCGAGTTGACCGCGTTGGTGATGTCCCTGATGATCTCCATCAGCTCCGGCTGGGTCTTCATCATCTTCTCCACCCGGTTGATGGAGTTGAGCACGGTGGAGTGGTGGCGCCCGCCGAACAGCTGGCCAATCTCCGCCAGGGAGAGCTGGGTCATCTCCCGGATGATGTACATGGATACGTTGCGGGCGGTGCTGATCTCCTTGTTCTGGCTCTGGCCGGTGATGGCGGCGGTGTCCAGCTCGTAGAACCGGGCCACCTCCTGGATGATGGTGTCGGCGGAGGGCAGGAAGTTTTCCTTGGCCCGCAGGATATCCCGCACCGCCCGGATGGTGGTGTCCACGTCCACCTGGGCGCCCATCAGCTCCTGGAAGGCCATAATCTTGTTAACCACGCCCTCGATCTGCCGCACGTTGGAGGTGATATTGTCCGCCACGTAGGAGAGCACCGGCTTGGGGAGGGAGATCCCCCGCTCCGCCGCCTTGTTTTTCAGCAGGGCCTCCCGCATCTCGTAGTCCGGGGGCTGTATATCGGCGGTCAGGCCCTGCTCAAAGCGGGTTTTGAGCCGCTGCTCCAGCCGGAGCATTTCCTGGGGCGGGCGGTCGGAGGTAAAGACGATTTGCTTTTTCTGCTCGTACAGGGTATTGAACGTGTGGAACAGCTCCTCCTCGCTGGAGTCCTTTCCGGCGATAAACTGTACGTCGTCCATGAGGAACAGGTCCACCTGGCGGTATTTGTCCCGGAAGTTCTGCATGTCGATGCCACGGCGCAGGTTGCCGATCAGCTCGTTGACAAAGTCCTCGCTCTGCACGTACATGATACGGCAGCCGGGGTGGTTTTGCCGCGTCCGGCCGGCGATGGCATGGAGGAGATGGGTTTTTCCCAGGCCGGACTGGCCGTGGATAAACAAGGGGTTATACTTTGTCCCCGGCTCATCCGAGATCTTGACGGCGGCGGTATAGGCAAATTCGTTGGTGGAGCCCACCACAAAGCGCTCAAAGGTGTATTTGTTCACATCGCCCCCCGCGGGGAAGGGCTCCGCGGCCTGGCGGGCATAGGCGTCCCTCTCCTCCGGCAGCAGAAGGGCCACATCCACGTCAAAGGAGAACAGCTCCTTCAGCGCCTGCTCCACCACGGCCTGGAACCGGGTGCGGATGATGTTCCGCTTGAAGTCGGTGGGGACGCACAGCACCAGCCGGGTGTCCTCCAGGGCGACCGCCTCCACGTCGCCAAACCAGGTTTCGATGGATACGGCGGTCATGCCGGCCTCCATCAGGCTTTTTACTTTTTCCCATACGTCGCCAGCCGATCTCATGGGCGGAAGCCTCCTAAACAGAAATATCGCAACTTAAAGATTATACCAAAAAAGGGGGAGACCGGCAAGGGTTTTTGCGGAATTCTTTTTTATAATGTGAGAAAAGCGGGCGGACGGCGGGGGAATACAATATGTTGTGCCCCCCGGAGGAAAAAAGAATATTGCCGATTTATTGTTGACAGGCGGAAAAAATCAAGGTATAATCAACAGAAGCGTGATTTGCGCACAGCAAATGCCAACCGCGCCCCGCCGGGGCGTTGTGGAGCGCTCCTCTTCACGGGGGCGCGTGAAACTGTACAGGAGGTGTTCCCGCATGGTTCGTACCTATCAGCCCAAGAAGCGCCAGCGTTCCAAGGTCCACGGCTTCCGCAAGCGCATGGCCACCGCCAACGGCCGCAAGGTTCTGGCCCGCCGCCGCGCCAAGGGCCGCGCCCGCCTGAGCCACTGATGGCGCACACATCGGGATAACGATACGACTCGGGGCGCGGGAATTTTCCCTCGCCCCTGTGTCCGTTTGCCCGAAGATCCCCTTTGCAACGGGAGGTAACATGAAGAAGACCGTATCCCTCAAGGAAAACCACCTGTTCCGCCGGGCCTACAACCGGGGGAAGTCCGCCGCCGACGGGCGGCTGGTGCTCTACGTCCGGGGCAATGGGCAAAAGGGCAACCGGCTGGGCTTCACCGTGTCCACCAAGGTGGGACATGCCGTGGTGCGCAACCGGGTCCGCCGCCGCCTGCGGGAGATCTACCGCCTCCACGAGGGTCAGGTGCTGGGCGGCCGGGACGTGGTGGTGGTGGCCCGGACCCGGGCGGCATCCAGTGATTACCACCAGCTTGAAAGGTCCTTTTTAAAGCTGGCGGACAGGCTGGAGCTGCTGAAAAAGGAAAAGGAAGGGTCAAAGTGAAGGGGCTGCTGCTGGGGCTCATCCGCTGGTACAGGAGGGATATCTCCCCCGGCCGTCCCCCCTGCTGCCGCTTCATCCCCACCTGCTCCGCCTACGCCCTGGAGGCGGTGGAGGTCCACGGGGCGGTGAAGGGCGGGCTGCTGGCCCTGTGGCGCATCCTGCGCTGCCACCCCTTCCACCGGGAGAAAACCTTCATTTACGACCCCGTCCCGCCAAAGAAAATCAAACGAATTTAGGAGGCCAAACATGGATATTTGGCAAATCCTCATGACCCCGTTCAGCCTGCTGCTCAAGCTGTTCTGCCAGGTGTTCAACAGCTACGGCATCGCGCTGATCCTGTTCACCGTGGTGGTGAAGGTCATCCTCTTCCCCCTCCATCTGAAGGGCAAGAAGAGCATGATTAAAATGAACGTGGTGAACAGCCAGCTTCAGGAGATCCAGAAGCGCTGCGGCAACGACAGGGAGAAGTATAACCAGGAGGTCCAGAAGTTCTACGCCGAGAACAACGTCAACCCCATGGGGGGCTGCGGCTGGTCCATGATCCCCATGCTCATCCTGTGGCCGCTGTACGCCATCATCCGCCGCCCGCTGAAGTACATGATGAACCTCACCGAGGCGGCCACCACCGCCGTGGGTAAGGCCCTGGGCTGGGCGGACTTCACCCCCGTGGGCTATAACGAGCTGACCCTGGGCTCCATGATGAAAGCGGGCAACCTGTCCGCCGCCAAGGACGCCGCGGCCGCCGCCGGGGTGTCCGCCGCCGGCATGTTCGTCATCAACTTCGACTTCTTCGGCATCGACCTGTCCCTGATCCCCCAGCTGAAGTTCTGGGAGGGCGGGCTGTCCTGGGGGTCCATCGGGCTGTTCCTGCTGCCCGTCATCTCCGCCGCTTTGTCCCTGGTGTCCACCCTGATCATGCAGAAGACCAACCAGATGAGCAAGGACCAGGCGCCCCCCAAGATGAACCTGTCCCTGCTCCTGCTGGGGCCCGGCATGTCGTTGTTTATCGGCTTCGGCATGCCCGCCGGAATGTGCGTGTACTGGATTGCCAACTCCCTGCTGATTATGGTGCAGGAGGTCATCTGCGGCGCCATCCTCCGCAAGGACTACGAGGCCGCCCAGAAGGAGATGGAAATCCAGGCTGCCAAGGCCAAGGAGGCAGAGAAGGAGCGCCGCCGCATCGCCGCGGAGAAGAAGGCCGCCGCCATCGCCGCAGGCAAGGACCCCAAGAAGGCCCACCAGAAGAAGGCCAAGGAGCCGGGGATGGACCTCAGCGCCAGCCGGGAGGGCCTGCGGGCCTATGCCCGGGGCCGGGCCTACGACCCCAACCGCTATCCCGTCACCCCCTACTATGATCCCAACGGCCCGGCTGCCTCCGAAACGGAGGACCTCCAGGAGCCCGTCGAGGAGGAAAAGGCCATTGCGCCCCAGTCCGGCCCGGAGGCCGCCGCCCAGGCAAACGAGGCCGGGCAGGCCGCCGTGCCGTCGGAAACCGGCGGGGACTACGAGGAGCCCTATGCCGGGGACGACGGGGAAAATTGACGCAGCACAGAGGAATTCATTCAACACTTGACAAAAGGAGTGCAGTTTCGTGCTGAAATATATGGAATTCACCGCCAAGACCGAGGACGAGGCCATTGCCAAGGGCCTGGCCCATCTGGGTCTGGACCGTGACGACGTTTCCGTGGAGATCCTGGACCGGGGCAAGACCGGCTTTCTGGGCATCGGTTCCGTGCCCGCCAAGGTGAAGCTCACCTACGAGGCGCCGGACGAGCAGCCGCCCGCCCCCAAACCCGAAAAGCCCCAGGCCCCCAAGGTTTCCCAGCCCGCGCCCAAGCCTCAGCCCAGGCCCCAGCCCGCGCCCCGTGTGGAAAAGCCCGCTCCCGCCGCCCAGCCCGCCCCCGTCCAGCGGGGCGGGGAGGCGGACGGCGACGTGGCGGCCGCCATCGTCAGCTTCCAGACCGGGCTGTTCCAGCACATGGGGGTGGAGGCTGTCCCCGTGGTCACCCGGGAGGGGGATACGTACCAGGTGGTGCTGGAGGGGGAGAATATGGGCGCCCTCATCGGCCACCGGGGGGAGACCCTGGACGCCATCCAGCAGCTCACCGGCTACGCGGTGAACAAGGGCCGCAGCCATCGGGTGCGCATCCACGTGGACGCCGAGGGCTACCGCGCCCGCCGGGAGGAATCCCTCAACCGCCTGGCCCGCAAAACGGCGGGCAAGGTGGTCAAATACCGCCGGAACATCACCCTGGAGGCCATGAACGCCTATGAGCGGCACGTGATCCACACCGCCCTCCAGGACTACCCCGGCGTATCTACCTTCTCCACCGGCACCGAGCCCAACCGCCGCACGGTGGTAGCTTACGATCCGGGGAAGAAATAACACAGAAAAGCACAATTCAGATACATTTAACAGCGGTATAGCCGGCTATGTGAAGAAATCCTCCATAGCCTGGAAGGCAGGCTGCCCAGCGCGGAAGCAAGAGCGCTGGGCAGCCTGCGGCCGTTTATGCGGGCAGGGAAACCGGAAATTGCGCGGATGTAAAGCGGATATGGTTTATAAAAACACGGGGGACTGATACTATGAGGTTCGGAGAAAAGCTATCGCTTCTGCGGAAACAGCGCGGCATGACCCAGCTGGAACTGGCGGAGGAGCTGAACGTATCACGGCAGGCCGTATCCAGGTGGGAGCAGGGGATCTCAAACCCATCTACGGAAAACATGGTCAGGATAGGGAAACTGCTTGACGTGTCTATAGACACGCTGGTGAATGAGAACGCGCAGCTTCAGACAGAAACGGCTGTGCTGGTAGTTGAGGCAGAAGAAAAGAAGGCGGTTGAAAGGCATGATAAGCGTGGTATTTTAAAAATTGCCGTGACGGTGTTGGCTGCGGTAATTGTGGCGCTCATTGTTTTTATTGGTTTGAGCCGGGAACAATACGTGCCCGCACAGCCGCCGGGCCCCATTGATATGGATGAACTGGAGAAGGATATGATAAACCAGGATAATTCTAATAAAGGCGTTCTGCCGCTGGAGCCGGTAGACTGAAAGGAGTTTTTACAAATGAAGAGAGGACTTGTATTGTTCATGGTGTGCATTGCGGCTATGGGATGGCTTGGAACAACGGCGGATGCAAAGAATCTGTCCGGCGAATCCGCCATACAGATGGAAGACATGCGCCGCGAAATAATTGACGTGTCGCAGGCCGCGCGTTTTGAGGGGAGCCCGCAGCCCCGAATCACGTATTCCATCAGCGATCAGGTTGCGGGTCAGGCGGTTCATATTTCAGATGATAAAATTTCTTTGGCGGCAAGGCAGGTCATCACAATAAATTGTTCCTACTCGCCAGCGTCCGCAAATATGGACTTTGGCGTAATAGCTCCGGATGGTTACTTCTATTTCTTAAATGTGGAAGGGGGCAGTATCAATCAATCAATAAGGGTAAGCCAGAGCGGGAGCTATGCGGTGGCGGTTAGGAATAATTCTTCGCATACCGTTACAGTTGTTGGATTTGTAAATTATTAAAAATTCTTCAATAAAAAAGTGAAAGGAGAATCTGTGAAAGAAACATATTAAAGAGTCAGTTTTAAAGCATTTTTGAGTAATGAAAATGACAAAAGAAAGTGGGCTGTTGAAGCAAAAATTCGAGTTTTAAAAGTGTAAATTGAAGATAGGAGCGGTTACTGTGTATAAGAAGAAGATTCTATTTGTATTTTTTGCTGTGATGTTATTTTCCATTATAACACCTGCATTTGCGTATGAAGTACTCGGATATCGTTGGAAAAACAATACAGTAATTTGGTATTATGATAACTACATTTCATGGCAAGCCAAAAATGCCTTAGCATCAGGCGCTTCGAGTTGGAATGAGGCAAATGCAGATGCGTCTCTCAAATTTACAGCGGCATCATATAACGTTTATTGTTCGGATGTAGAACAAACAGAAGTTGAATGGGATGGAATGACGAACGGTTATGGAGATTCTAATACTGGATATTTTGTATCATTGACGTTGTATCTTAATAGCGCTTCAAAGGCTTGGGATAGTGCAAAAGCCTTGGGATCAGTTGCGGGACATGAATTTGGTCATGTGTTTGGATTGGGTGAAAATGGTCATACAATGACCCTAATGAATGCATATACTTGGGGGTATAACAGCAGATATGAAACCTATTCTATAACCAAACCAACCAACGATGATATTAGAGGGGTAAATGATCTCTATTAAAAAGGAGTTACTTGTATGAAAACAAAACATTTTTCTATGCTAATGAGCGTAGTTGGAATTATGTGTATAAGCGTTTTTGCAATGTGCTTTATTGGGGCAGAGAAGGGGCAAACTCAAAAGGTACTAATGTCGGCAAGTTGGTCTTACAATTATTTTGATGTGGAAGAATTAACTAAAAATAGCGATTTAATTGCTCGGGTTGCAATAATAGATGATGGACAGTGTAAGAAAGTAAACGATATTCCGATGACATATTATACAGCAAGTGTTACCACCCCTATTTATGGATGTACTGTAAATGATACCATAACAATAGCTATGACAGGGGGCATTGATGATGGGATTTTGCGCGAAATTGCAGATGATCCTTTAATGAAAAAGACGGATGATTTTTTAATTTTTTGTCGGAAAAATGTTACAGGAACATATACCATTCTTAGTGGTTCACAAGGTAGAATGAGTATTGAAAATGGTTTAGTATCTTCTCTAAATGTGTCAAATGAGCAGGTTAGAACCCATAATACTGATTCAAATATTAGTGTTCAGAATGTTCCTTTAGATGAGTTCTTGGAGAGAATAGATACCTATATTGAAACAAATGGTATGAAGTGATCTTAAATATATTGAAGTTGTCCCAAACTTGATGTAAATCCTCTGTATGGTTGTAATTGATATACCATGCAGAGGATTTGCAATAGAAATAGATGACGGAGAAGGAGCAGGTCCAACTACAAACTATGTAATCAAGTACGAATCGCAGTTTTTCTTTGTAATTCATTGGACTGACGTTCCAAACGAAATTTTTGATTTCCGAGCAGTAAGAGGATACTAGTAAGGGGAGTTTTATGATTTTTGTTTTAAAAACGATAGGAATAATCTTAGGGTTTGCTTTTCCTGTGTTTCTAATTAAAGCAGTTCGTTTGAACGATACAAAGTATATTGCATTGTCAAGTTTAAGTTTTGGAGTACTAGTATTCATAATTATTTGTTTTTTACCGAATTCATAGAGGTACTTGATATCTTTTAGCATAACCTTGACTGCCCGCAGCTTTTATGATGACGCCCCGCCCCCGGCGATGGGAAAGGATGAAAAGGGCCCGGTGAGAAGCCACCGGGCCTCTTTTATATTTACAAACGGGCCAAAATATCGTATGATAGGGCAAAAAGGATAGGAGTGGTCTGATGGAGATCAGCGTACTGCGCCTGGGGCAGATCGGCACCAACTGCTACATTTTCCGCCGGGAGGGCGGGTACAAATGCGGCGTGGTGGACCCCGGCGACCAGGGGGAGCAGGTGGCCCGGTGGCTGGTGGAAAAGGGGCTGGAGGCGCAGGCCGTCCTGCTCACCCACGGCCACTTCGACCACATCCTGGGCATACCCGGCCTCCGGGAGGAGTGGCCGGACCTGCCCGTCTACTGCCACCCCGCCGACTGGGGCGAGGGGGATGCCGCAAGCCTGTTCGGCCAGCGCTTCCCCACCGTCCGCTCCTTTGGGGATATCACCCCCTACCGGGAGGGGGACGTGGTAAACGTGGCGGGGATAGCTGTGGAGGTTTTGGAAACCCCCGGACATACCCCCGGCTCGGTGACCCTGCGGGCGGAAAACGTGCTGTTCACCGGGGACACCTTGTTTGCCGGCTCCATGGGCCGCACCGACCTGCCCGGCGGCGACGAGGGGGAGCTGATGCGCTCCCTCAAGCGGCTGGGGGAGCTGGAGGGGGACTACCAGGTGCTCCCCGGCCACGAGGGGCAGTCCACCCTGGAGCGGGAGCGGAGCGGCAACTACTGTCTCCGGGCGGCCATGGGGCGCTGATATGAAAATCTGGCTGACCTCGGATAATGTGGCCTGGGACGCCCGGCGCTACCGCTATCCAACGGAACAGATGCTGTTCACCTTGTTCCCCGGAGAGCGGCCCGAATATCCGGAGACCCCCATCCCCACCGACCTGTTCGCACAGCCCAACGCCGCCGTCTTTATCCTCCACCGGGGAAAGAAGCTCACCAACATGAGTGCCCTGGTTCTCCGGGACGGACAGTGGCGCAATGGGGTGGTGCGCTTCCCCTCGGACAGGCTGGACGAGCCGGAGGAGCAGGTGTACCACACCGTCTCCCACGCGCTGAAGCAGGCGTTTTATAAGGCGGGGTGCGCCCTGCTGGGGCGCGAGCTGCCCTGGGGCTCGCTGACAGGGGTGCGGCCCGTCAAGCTGCCCACCCGCGCCATGCTGGCGGGCAAAACGGCCAGGCAGGCGGAGCAGGAGCTGCGGCAGGTATACCGGGTTTCCCCGCCCCGGGCGGCGCTGGCGGTGGAGTGCGCCCAGGCGGCGCTGGATGTGGACCGGCAGCTGGGGGATGGCGGGATGGCCCTCTATCTGGGCATCCCCTTCTGCCCTACCCGGTGCGCCTACTGCTCGTTCATCTCCGCCGACGTGAAGCGATCGCTGTCCCTGGTGGAGCCCTATGTGGAGGCGCTGTGCCGGGAGATCGAGCTGACCGGGCGGCTGCTGCGGGAGCGGGGTGTGCACATCTCCTGCGCGTATATGGGGGGCGGCACCCCCACCACCCTGTCGGCGGAGCAGCTGCACAAAATCCTGTCCGCTGTGGAAAACTTTCTCCCCATGGGGCGGTGCGCCGAGTTCACCGTGGAGGCGGGCAGGCCGGACACCATCACTGCGGACAAGCTGGAAACCCTGAAAAGACACGGGATTCACCGCATCTCCATCAACCCCCAGAGCATGGAGGACCAGGTGCTGCGGGCCATGGGGCGCTCCCACACCGCCGGGGAGATTGTGGAAGCTATGGCGCTGGCGGAGGAGCATTTCGGCGGGCTTGTCAACATGGATCTCATCGCCGGGCTGCCCGCCGACAGCCGGGAGGGCTTTGGGCGCACCCTGGAGCGGGTGCTGGCCATGGAACCGGCCAACATCACAGTGCATACCCTGGCGCTGAAAAAGGGCTCCCGGCTCACCGAGGAGGGCGGGGAGCTGTGCGGCCCGGAGGCGGTGGAAAACATGCTGGAGACGGCGTCGGCGCGCTTGCGGGGGGCGGGGTACGCCCCCTATTACCTCTACCGGCAGAAGTACATGTCCGGCTCCTTTGAAAACGTGGGCTGGGCAAGGCCGGGGGACGTGTGCGCCTACAATATTGTGATGATGGAGGAGCTGCAAAGCGTACTGTCCCTGGGGGCCGGGGGGATTACCAAGCTGGTGGACCCGGAGAACCGGAAAATCGTCCGCCTGAGCAACCCCAAATACGCAAAGGAGTATCTGGAGGGGTGGGACAAGGTGGCCGCAGCCAAGCGCACCGCCGCCGGTTTCCAGGCGGAATTGGCCGCGCGGGGCAAATAAAATGCGAAAACCGAGGGGAAAACCCTTGACTTTATGAAATTGGATTGATATACTATTTGAGCCGCATTGACCGGGTGTGGTTTTCCACAGAGAAGAGGGCAAACCGCCCCGCCCCCGACAGCGAGCCCGTAATAAAGGAAAGGAGTGCAGATATGCACGCGATCATCGAGACCGGCGGCAAGCAGTACAAGGTGGCCGAGGGCGACACCCTCTACATCGAAAAGCTGAACGTGGAAGCCGGCGAAACCGTCACCTTCGACAAGGTGCTGGCCGTCCTGGACGGCGACAAGGCTACCTTCGGCGCCCCCGTGGTGGACGGCGCGTCCGTCACCGCCAACGTGGTGAAGAACGGCAAGGGCAAAAAGGTGCTGGTGTTCAAGTACAAGCCCAAGAAGAATTACCGCCGCCGTCAGGGCCACCGCCAGCCCTACACCAAGGTGGAGATCACCAAGGTCAACGCCTGAGGGAAACGGCGATGACCAGCATAACCTTCCACAGTGCGGAAGGCCGCATCGACGGCTTCGTGGTGGAGGGCCACAGCGGGTACGCCGAGGCGGGCAGCGACATTGTGTGCGCGGCCATCTCCGCGGCGGTTGGCCTGACCGAGTGCGCCATTAACGAGGTGCTGGGCCTGGGGGCGCCGGTGAAGGCCAGCGAAAAAAACGCCCGCATCTCCCTCAAGCTCCCCGCCAAGCTGGACGAGGCCAACGAGTATGCCTGCCAGACCCTTTTGGCGGGCCTGCTGGTCTACCTCCAGGCCATGGGGGAGCAATACCCGGAACATCTCACTGTCTTGTTAGATGATGAGGATGAAAAGGAGTAAGCTCCTTAACCTTTGACAGAAAGGACGGAAACGACTATGCTGAAGCTCAATATCCAGTTCTTCGCCCACAAAAAGGGCGGCGGCTCCACCAAGAACGGCCGCGACTCCCAGGCCAAGCGCCTGGGCGTGAAGCGCGGCGACGGCCAGTTTGTGCTGGCGGGTAATATCCTGGTGCGCCAGCGCGGCACCCACATCCACCCCGGCGTCAACGTGGGCAAGGGCAGCGACGACACCCTGTTCGCCCTGAAGGACGGCAAGGTGAAGTTCGAGCGGCTGGGCAAGGACCGCAAGCAGGTCTCCATCGTAACGCTCGAGCAATAAATCCTCTGGATTTATTGCCCTGCGGCTCTGCCGCAGGCTTTTACAGCTATGCTGTAAAAGCACGAGCGTTGCGGCAACACGCGCTGTGCGCGGCGGTGCCGCGCAGATTCCGCTTCGCGGAATACGGCAATGTCCCATTGCCGTCGCGTGTTATCGTGGAGATTGCCCAGTAAGTTTTGACGCAAAAGGCCGCAGACGGATTCCCGTTTGCGGCCTTTTTTCATAAACCGCAAAGGAGCGAAAAGGAACATGAAAAGACTGTTTCAGGGGATTGCGTTCATTCTGTTCGGGATGCTGCTGGTGCTCGCGGCGGCCTTTGACCCGTTTCTCTCCCATTTCTGGGGAGGGGGCCTTCACCTGATCCTTGACCTGCTGGCGTTGATCCTGGGCATTGTGGGTCTGGTCTACACGCTCACTCCGGGAAAGCTGGAGCTGGTGGTGAGTCCGGGCAAGGATAACGGCGGAATAGAAAGGACAGGAGATTGAGCATGGACCCATTTGAGGTAAGAGGTAATCAGTTATGAAAACAGCCATCGTGTACCAGTCCATCCACCACGGAAACACCAAAAAGCTGGTGGATGCCATCGCCCAGGGCCATGACGTGACCCTCATTGATGCCGGGGCGCAAAAACAGGCCGATCTGGGGCAATATGACCTTATCGGCTTTGCCTCTGGCATCTACGGCTGGAGGTTCCACCGTAATGTGCTGGAGTTCGCCCGGAACAATCTACCCCAGGGCAAGCGGGTGTTCTTCCTGTGCACCTACGGCGGGCGGGCCAACACCAAGTCCATTGCGGCAGTGGCCAGGGAGAAGTCCGCCGTGATCGCCGGGGAGTTCGGGTGCAGGGGATTTGACACCTTCGGGCCCTTCAAGCTCATCGGCGGCATCGCAAAGGGCCGCCCCAGCCAGGCCGTCCTGGAAAACGCCCGGCGCTTCTTTGAGGGGCTTTGTAAGTAAGTTTTCACGTGAACAGGGGGCCGTTATGGCGGATCAATTCATCGACGCCGCCCGGATCGCCGTCCGGGTCAGGGGGTGAGCCGGATGAGTTTTCAGTTCAACAGCCGCTTTGACTGCCTAGGCGGCGGCGGGTTCACCCTGCGCATCCGGGAAAAGGCGGAGGGCGATGGGGTACTGCTCCCCTTCTACTATTACGATATCCTGGCGGACGGCACCCCCGTTGGAAAAATCAGCATCCGCATCGGGGACAATTTCCACGCATACTATAACGGCCACATCGGCTATGAGGTGGACCCGGAATTCCAGGGGCACGGCTATGCCCGCCGGGCCTGCGAACTGGTGCTGGACGTGGCCCGGTTCCACGGGATGAAGCGGCTCTATCTCACCTGCGGGGAGGACAACGCCCCGTCCTGCCGCACCATTGAACGGCTGGGCGGGAGGTTATTGGAGATCTGCGAGGCGCCCAGGGAGTACTTTGCCTGGTACGAGGGGATGCCCAGGCAGCGGATCTATCAACTGGATTTATAAAGGAGGTCTCTATGGCCAATCAATTTATCGACACCGCCCGCATCACCGTCCGGGCGGGAGCGGGCGGCGGCGGCGCGGTGGCCTTCCACCGGGAGAAGTACGTGGCCGCCGGCGGCCCCGACGGCGGGGACGGCGGGCGCGGCGGGGACATCATTTTGCGGGTGGACCCCCATATGTCCACCCTGATGGATTTCCGCTACAAGCGCAAATACGCCGCCGAAAACGGCAGGGACGGCCAGGGCAAGCGGTGCTCCGGCAAGGACGGGGACGACCTGGTGATCCGGGTGCCCAAAGGCACCGTGGTGCGCGACCTGGAGACCCGCGAGATCATCTGCGACATGTCCGGCCAGGAGGACTTTGTGCTGGCCAGGGGGGGCAACGGCGGCTGGGGGAACCAGCACTTCGCCACCCCCACCCGCCAGTGCCCCCGGTTTGCCAAGGCGGGCCTGCCGGGGCAGTACCGGGAGGTGCTTTTAGAGCTGAAGCTGCTGGCGGACGTGGGGCTGGTGGGCTTCCCCAACGTGGGAAAGTCCACCCTGCTCAGCGTGGTTACCCGGGCCCAGCCCAAGATCGCCAACTACCATTTCACCACCCTCTCCCCCAACCTGGGCGTGGTGGCGGTGGACGGGGGGGAGTCCTTTGTGCTGGCCGATATCCCCGGCATCATCGAGGGGGCGGCGGACGGCGCGGGGCTGGGCCACGACTTTCTGCGCCATGTGGACCGCTGCCGCCTGCTCATCCATGTGGTGGACGTGTCCGGCAGCGAGGGCCGGGACCCGGTGGCCGACTTCGACGCCATCTGCGAGGAGCTCCAGCGCTGGTCCCCCGAGCTGGCCGGGCGGCGGATGCTGGTGGCCGCCAACAAGGTGGACATTATGGAGGACCCCGGGCTGCTGGAAAAGCTGCGCCGGCATGTGGAGGCCAAGGGGTGCCCCCTGTTTGAGCTGTCCGCCGCCACCCACCGGGGCGCCAAGGAGCTGATGTACGCCGCCGCCCGGGAGCTGTCCGGCCTGCCCCCGGTGATCGTGTATGAGCCCACCTACGTGGAGCGCCCCCCCGAGGTGGACACCTCGGAATCCTTGGATATCCAGCAGGACGAGGACGGCGTCTGGCTGGTGGACGGGCCCTGGCTGCGCCAGCTGATGGCCAATGTGAACTTCTCCGACTACGAGAGCCGGAACTGGTTTGAGCGCAAGCTGCGGGACGCAGGGGTGTACCAGCAGCTGGAGGAGCTGGGTGTCGAGGACGGGGACGTGGTGTGCCTGTATAATCTGGAGTTTGAGTACCAGAGGTGAGCGCTGAGCCGTCGTGAGTAGCGCGGATGGACTGGAGCGAGGACAAAAGCGCAAGGAGGGCGGCAGGCCCGGATGGGTTTTGTCCGAGGCGGAAGGAAGCCGCGCGTGGGGAACAGGCGAAGCGTGACAAAAGCGCTGAGCCGTCGTGAGCCGCGCGGATGGACTGGAGCGAGGACAAAAACCCAAGGAGGGGCGGCCGCATCGCAGCGCGGCAGCAGAAAGCGGAAAAAGAAACAGGGGCCTGTCCGCTCGGACAGGCCCCTGAGCTTGTCGAAAAAGCCTCGCAGAGTTCGCGCCCGCAGGCGCGAAGAAAATGAAATCCGTTTTCCCCGGCGACCTGTGCGTCGGGGAAAACACTTCTCGGCCGAACAGTGTGCGAGTTGGCCGCCTCAGGCGGACAGCGAGTGCGCGCATGAGGCCGCAGCTCTTCCCGTCGGAAAAGGCAAAGCCTTTTTCGACGGACTGAGGGGCCTGTCCACTCGGACAGGCCCCTCCCTATTCTAAGAAGCTGTACCAATAGACCCCAGCACACATCCTTGCGGGCCAAACTGCCGCCAGGCTTCGTTGAAAAATCTTGAAATACACAAAGTATTCCTGCGATTTTTTGCCTTGCCGGCGGCAATTTTTCCTCGCAAGCCTGCATACTTCGGCTATTGGTACAGCTTCTAATTACCCTTTAACGCTCCGAGCTTATAGGTCCTCCCTGCCGGTATTGGTCGTCCAGCCGCGCATCCAGCTTGGAATAAATGATATTCTGGCTGGAGTACAGCGAATACCGCCCGCTGAGCAGAAAGCTCAGGGAGCAGGCCAGGGCGAAGAACAGCAGCCCCTCCCCGCCGAACAGCTCGATGGACAGGAAGATGGAGGCCAGCGGGCAGTTCACCACCCCGCAGAACAGGGCGATCATGGAGACGGCGGCCCCGAAGGCCGGGTCCAGCCCGAACAGCGGCGCCGCGGCGCAGCCCAGGGTGGAGCCGATGAACAGCGTGGGCACGATCTCCCCGCCCCGGAAGCCCGCCCCCAGGGTGAGGGCGGTGAACAGCATTTTCAGCGCAAAGGCCCAGGGCACGCGGAGCTGTCCCTCTAACGCCAGCTCGATGATGTGCCCCCCCGCCCCGTTGTAGTCGCCGCTGCCCTCTATGAGGGTGAGGGCAATAACCAGCGCCGCCCCGGCCGCCGCCCGGATGTACTGGTTGGGGAGATGCTTTTTGTACAGCCTGCCCGCCTGGTGCATGAGGGTGCAGAAGAGGATGGACGCCAGCGCCGCCAAAACGGCCAGCCCCCCGCATTGCAGCAGGGAGACGGGGCCCAGCCCCGGCAGGCCGGACAGGCGGTAGCGCTCCCCGGGCAGGCCCAGCAGGCGGGGGATGGCGTTTGCCGTCAGCGCGGACAGCAGGCAGGGAAACAGGGCGGCATAGCGGAAGTGGCCCACGTTTATCACCTCCAGGGCGAACACGGTGGCGGTGAGGGGGGTTCCGAACAGGGCGGAGAACAGCCCGGCCATGCCGCACTGGATAATGGTGTTCAGGTTCCGCTCCCCCAGGCGGAGCAGCCGCCCGATGCCGGCGGAGATGCTGCCGCCGATCTGAAGGGCGGCCCCCTCCCGTCCGGCGCTGCCGCCGGTGAGGTGGGTGAGCACCGAGCCCAGGAAGATCAGCGGGGCCAGCCGCAGCGGGGGGCGCTCCCCGCCCCGGACGCTGGCGATGATCTGGTTGGTGCCGCTGTCGTTTTCCATGCCGGCGGCCCGGTAGCTGAACACGATGGCCAGCCCCGCCAGGGGCATGAAAAACAGCAGCCAGGGATGGGCGGCGCGCAGGGCCGTGGCCTGGGCCACGCACCAGGTAAACGCCGCCCCCGCCCCGCCGCAGGCCAGCCCGGCCAGCCCGGCCAGCCCCAGCCACTGCGCCAGGGTCCGCAGGGTGGGCAGGACGGCGGCCAGCCGCGCCTGGATTTTTTCTGTCATGGAGACGGCCTCCCTTGGTGAAAGTCTTAGAAGCTGTCTCAATTATTATACCAGCGCTGTCAAGTGGCGAAAAGCCCTTGCGGGAAGCGGCGGGAAGTGCTATAATCCAAACTGTGTCCCGCCTGCCGGGACGCAGAACGACATGTAAGGAGAGAGTTATCATGAAAAAATGTCTGGTCTTTTTATTTGCGCTGGTGATGCTGCTGCCCGCCGGATGCGGCAAGAAGGTCAACGACCATGTGACAGGCTACAACGTGGATGTGCCCGAGGGCTTTGAGGAGACCGAGATGGAGGGCGTGAAGGAGTGCTGGTACACCGAGGACGGCTCCAACATCAACACCACCGTCACCGAGAAGGAGAGCGGAGCGGACGCGGCCTTTAAAATTATCACCGCCGACCTGACCCGGGAGACCCTGGCGGAGATGTTCGAGAGCACCTTCGGCGTGGAGCCCACCATCACGGACCGCTTCTTCAGCAAGGACGACGTGTGCGGCCTGCCCGCTTACCAGTACTGCTATGACGTGGAGCTGGACGGGGTGACCATGACCCAGCTGCTGGTGACGGTGAACGCCGACAAGCTCTATGCCTTTACTTACACCGATATGACCGGCGACTGGATCGACGAGTTCCAGGAGAGCGCAAAAAACATTGAGCTGATTATCGAGTAAGGGTTAAAATCCAGGGAAAAACTGGAGAAAGCATCTAAAACCGGGCGGTTTCCAGAGGAAACCGCCCGGTTTGTCAGATAAGAATAAAAATTTGCGAAAAAGTTTGAAAGATTTTTCACAATACCCCTTCCCTTTGGAAACCGAATAGAGTATAATAAGACCGCGCAAACCCATCACCACCATAATTATATTAAGGAGTGATACCAATGAGCATCAAAGTAGGTATTAACGGTTTTGGCCGCATTGGCCGCATGGTTTTCCGCGCCAGCGTGAACCATCCCGAGATCGAGATCGTGGGCATCAACGATCTGTGCCCCGCCGACTACCTGGCCTATATGCTGAAGTATGACACCATGCACGGCCAGTTCGACGGCGAGGTCTCCGCCACTGAGAACGCCATCGTGGTCAACGGCAAGTCCATCCCCATCTTCGCCGAGCGCGACCCCAAGAATATCCCCTGGGGCAAGCTGGAGGCTGAGTACGTGGTGGAGTCCACCGGCCTGTTCCTGACCCAGGAGAAGGCCCAGGCCCACATCGACGCCGGCGCCAAGAAGGTCGTCATGTCCGCCCCCTCCAAGGACAGCACCCCCATGTTCGTGTGCGGCGTCAACCTGGACGCCTACACCCCCGACATGAAGTTCGTGTCCAACGCCTCCTGCACCACCAACTGCCTGGCCCCCATCGCCAAGGTGCTCAACGACAACTTCGGCATTACCGACGGTCTGATGACCACCGTGCACTCCACCACCGCCACCCAGAAAACCGTTGACGGCCCCTCCATGAAGGACTGGCGCGGCGGCCGCGCGGCCTCCGGCAACATCATCCCCTCCTCCACCGGCGCGGCCAAGGCCGTGGGCAAGGTCATCCCCGCCCTGAACGGCAAGCTGACCGGCATGTCCATGCGCGTTCCCACCCTGGACGTATCCGTGGTGGACCTGACCGTCAACCTGGCCAAGCCCGCCAAGTACGATGAGATCTGCGCCGCCATGAAGGCCGCCTCCGAGGGTGAGCTGAAGGGCATCCTGGGCTACACCGACGAGGACGTGGTGTCCAGCGACTTCCTGGGCGATCCCCGCACCTCCATCTTCGACGCCAAGGCCGGCATCGCCCTCACCGACACCTTCGTGAAGGTCGTGTCCTGGTATGACAACGAGATGGGCTACTCCAACAAGGTGCTGGAGCTCATCAAGCACATGTACAGCGTGGACCACAAGTAATCTTTCGCCCAAAACCGTTAACGGGCCCTCTGCCGCAAGGCAGGGGGCCTGCTTTTTTGTCCCCTGTCCGGGGGACGCCCTCCGGGGGGTCACTTTCTCTCACGCGAGAGAAAGTGACCAAAGAGCGCGCATAGGGGCTTTGCCCCTATGTACCCCATTACGGGAGAGCCCTATACGCTGGGTTTCGCCTTACCCTTCCGGCGCCCCGGCCCGGGACTGGGCGGCCCCTATTGGCGCTGCCGCTTGTATCTGGTCATTGGGAACAGCCCCTGTCCACTGCCCGCGCCTCAGGGGTGCGCCGGGCGCGCCGCCACAGCATCCCCCGGCCTACCTCTTTGATTTGGGGTAGGCTGTCTTTGTATCTGTAAGTCCCAGGATATAATCGGTACTCGTTTCATAATAGACGGCCAGCTTAATCAATGCCCAAAGCGGAATATCAAAAGTACCCTTTTCATAGCGTCTGTATACTTCCCTCTGGCAGTTCAGCAAGTCCGCAATTTCTTGTTGGGTCTTGTCGGCATCAATGCGAAGATCTTCAATTCTTTGAAATAAAATAGCGCATCACTCCTCAAAATGATGCTACTATTTTGTTGCATTTCAGATGAGGATATGCTACAATATTGTAGCAAACATGAAGGGGGTAATGATTATGCAAGACGAAGCACGCTGGGAAATGATCTACAACAAAATCAATGGCTTCATTGAACCGGATGTGTGCCCGTGGGTGCGGGATGAATCCTCTATGGAGGGCGCACTGGGGCCGCTGGCCAGGCAGGTCTATGAGGCGCGCAACCGCCTGTGCGAGAGGATGGGGGTGAACCCGGATACCGACCCGGATTTTGAATTGCTGGTCAGCGGGTTTGAGGAGTTTTCCCGGGCATGCGGAGAATTGATGTACCGCTATGGCTGTCAGGACGGGATAAAGGCAGAATAGCGGCAAAAAGGCCCGCCGGATTCCCGGCGGGCCTTTGCTTTATTGAATTTCGTAGTCCTTGCCAAACTGGAGGTCGGAATACCGCCTGGTGGCGTCCGGGTCCAGCTCGAACTCGTCCTGGCCTTGGCCGGACAGGGGCTCCAGGTCGTCGGGCATGGGGGGCACGTCGTCGTCCGGCCCCACCGCCACCAGCCGGGGGGCGGGCTTTTCCGGGGCGGCCTGGGGCTGGGGCTCCTCCTCTTCCTGGCGGATCTGGGCGGCCAGGGCGGCCTTAATGTCCTCGGAGGGGTCGCTGCCCTTGGCGGGGGCCATTTCGGGGGGGACCAGCTGGCCCAGGTTGGACAGGAACGCCATCTCCTCATCGTGGGCCTTGGCCAGCTTGCGCACATAGGCGGCGGTGGACTCCTGGGCCTTTTTCAGCCGGAACTCCTCCGCCTTCACCGCCTTTTGCAGCTCCTCCACCCGCTTGTGGGCGTCCTGCTCCGCCTCGCCCACCAGCTCCGCCTGCTTTTTCTTGGCGTCCGCCACCATGTCGTCCGCCATCTTCTGGGCGGCCAGCAGGGTTTTACGCATGGCGTTGTCGGTGGCGCGGTACTCCTCCACCGTGTCGGACAGCACCTTTAATTTGTTCTTCAAGATCGCGTTCTCGTTGTAAAGGGCGGCATAGTCCTCGGTGAGCGCGTCCAGAAACTCGTCTACCTGGGCCAGGTTATACCCGCCCAGGGTGGCCTTTGCAAAGGAGTGGCTGGCCACCTCCTGCGGAGTCATCATAGCGTAAAGTCCCCCTTATCTCTATCTCAGAAGTACAGTCCGTTATTTTCCAGCTCGTCGATGAGGTCGCCCAAAATTTCCACGTTGTAGGGGGTGATGATATAGGTGGACAGGGCCACCTTTTTGATGGTGCCCTCGTTGGCGTAGGCCACGCCGGACAAAAAGTCGATGAGGCGGCGGGCGATGTTCTTGTCCGTCTGCTCCAGGTTGAGCACCACGGTGCGCTTGTCCCGCAGGTGGTCGGCGATCTCGCTGGCGTTTTCAAACCGGGTGGGGCTGACCAGCACCACCTGGAGCTGGGTTGTGGTGTGGATATTGACCACCTTGTTGCCGCTGCGGCGGTCGGTATCGCGCTCCCTGTCCCGGTCCCTGTCGCGGTCGCGCTCCCGGGGGAGCTCCTTGATGCCGCTGTTCACCGGGGTGAAGTCCTCCTCATAGTCGTCCTCCTCCTCGTCCTCATAGGGGCGGGCCAGGCGCTTGAGTTCATCGAATAAGCTCATATAGACGCTTCTCCCTTCAATCGTGAGTAGATGACATAGGCGGGCGGGGGCCGAACAGAGCCGAGCCCACCCGCACACAGGTGGAGCCCGCGGCAACGGCGTCGGCGTAGTCGCCGCTCATCCCCATGGAAAGCACGTCCATATCTCTGCTATTATCTAACATTTCCCGCGTTATGTCAACAGCTAACCGGCGTAATTTTTGAAAATATGGGAGATTGTCCCCCGGCCGGACGGCCCGCGGGGGGATGCACATCAGCCCGCGCAGCCGCACGCCCTCCAGGCCGGCGGCCAGCCGGGCGGCGGAGCAGGCGGCCTGGGGGGCAAAGCCGGACTTGGACGCCTCCCCGGCCAGGTTGATTTCCAGCAAAATATCCTGAACCAGCCCCAGGGCGTCCGCGCGCTGGGCGATGGCGCGCAGCAGCTTTTCCGAGGAGACGGAGTGGATCAGCGCCACCCGGCCCACCACGTACTTCACCTTGTTGGTCTGGAGGTGGCCGATAAAGTGGACCTGGGCCCCCTCATAGGCGCCTTCCTCCAGGTGGGCGGTGAGCTCCTGCACCCGGTTCTCCCCGCATACGGTGACGCCCGCCCGGATGGCGGCCCGGATGGCCTCCTGCCCCTGGGTCTTGGTGGCGGCCAGCAGGGTGACCTGGGAGGGGTCCCGCCCGGCGGCCCGGGCGGCCTCGTCCAGCTGGACGCGTACCCGGGCGATGTTTTCCTTTAAATCCATGTAGACCAGCCTCCAGATGTTGCTGCGCTTTGCCTGTTGGCGACGCGCGGCTTCCTGACCACTCGGGCAAAACCCATCCGGGCCTTTGGCTTTTGCCCTCGCTCCAGTCCACCCGCGCTGCTCACGACGGCTCAGCGCACTACTTTTCCGTCGTAGATGCCGGAGGAGTTGAAAATCACCTCGTCCCCCGCCCGCAGGCGGGAGGCCGCCGCCGGGTCGGCGGGCCGGACCAGATAGTAGGATTCGTCGGTGTACAGCACCTCTACCTCGTGCCACTCCGCCTGTGCGCCCACCACGGTGAACACGCCGTAGCGGTTCACATGGCGGATGGAGCCGTCCTCGGCGGTCTCCTCCACCGTCTCCACCCGCAGGGCCTGGCGGGGGACGCGGATGCCCTCCAGGGTCTGGGTAACCACGTCCACCGTCTGCACCCGCAGCAGGGTGGTGTCCGCCAGATGGGAGCGGCAGGAGAATATGGCCAGCGTCCTGTCCCCGTCCAGGGCCACCCGCTCCAGGGTCATGACCAGCTGGCCGAAGTAGTCGCCCGAGAAGCTGAGGGTATAGCGCCGGCCGGACTGGAGGCCGGTGTCAACGCCGTCCAGCAGGGCGGCGTAGTACCAGGTGGAATCGGTGATGAGCTTGCCCACCGAGCCGGAGGCGGGGCTGTGCTGCTGCTGGAGCAGCCCGTCCAGGTCGCCGGCGGTGAGGCTGTCCAGCATGGCGGGGGTGACGACGCCCTCCCAGCCGTCCGTCCCGGCGGAATAGATGCCGGAGGTGGGGGCGTATACGGTGGTGGACACCTGGTTCAGGGAGCGGTAAAGCTCGGCCAGCTGGGCCTGCTTGTCCGTGATGAGCTGGCCCAGCTGTTCCGCCGCCCCGGTGTCCCCATAGGCGTAGTCCCGCTTGAACACCATGGAGCGCAGGTTGAGGGCGCAGTCGTCCAGCCCTGTCAGGTCCCCCCCGGCGGCCAGGGAGCGCAGGGAGACAATAGACGAGATGACCTGCTGGTCCAGCCGGGCGGCGTCGGAGCTCTGGGCCCGGTCCCCCAGGGCGTATTGGAGCTGCTCGATCTCCGCCTCCAGCGTCCGGATGGACTGCCGGGTGGTGAGGGCGGAGGGGTCGCCGTACAGCAGGGCCACCGCGTCCCCGGCGGCGGCCTTGGCCCCCTCGGGCAGGATCTGGTCCACATAGCCGCTGCCGCCGGCCAGGGGGATCTCAGTGCGCACCAGGATGCCCTGGGCCTCCTGCCCCACGTCGATGGAGTGGGTGTAGGCCCGGGTGGTGGCCAGCTCCGCTTTCCAGCCCCGGACGAGGTAGATGGCCAGATAGGCCGCCACCCCCAGGCAGAGGATGGCAATCATGATTTTGGTGGCCAGGGTGCTTTCCTTCAATGGGATCAATCCTTTATCTTTCTGTTTCCTGACGGAGGGCGGGCCGCGAGGGTGTCCTTACGCGTCTTGCTGTCACGTTCGGATTGGGCACATACACGGCCCGGCTTCCCTCCGCCTCGGGGCAAATCCGGCGGACTGTGCCGCCTGGGATTTACCCCTCGCTGCGGTCCAAGCTCCCCTGCGCGGCTATCCTCACGCTTTTTGCTGTCACGCTCGGATTGGGCACATACACGGCCCGGCTTCCCTCCGCCTCGGGGCAAATCCGGCGGACCGTGTCCGCCTGGGATTTACCCCTCGCTGCGGTCCATCCGGGCCTATGTGCCTATCCTCACGCTTCTAATTCCACCGGATGCTCCGGGGCGATGGTGGAGATGGCGTGCTTGTAGATCACCTGCTGCCTGCCGTCGGACACCACCACCACCACATAGGGGTCAAAGGCGGTGATGACCCCCCGGAGCTGGTAGCCGTTCATGAGGAATACGGTGACCCGGGCGGCCAGGCGGCGGGCGGCGGACAAAAAAGCGTCCTGTACGTTGGGCTGCTTGGAGACGGAGACAGTGGATGTAAGGCTCATTTTAATACACTCCTTCTTTCTTGGAAGCGCGGGGACGGCCAGCCCGGGCCGCAGCGAAAGCGGCCCGGCAGCGCGGCCAATCCGAACGTGACAAAGCCCGCCCGGTCTCGCGCTTGTGTGTATTTATCTTAACCCACTCTCCCTGACAAGTTCTGTCGAAAAATCGGCGGCGGCGGACAAATCAGGAATTTTTTCCCAATTCACCCAATAGGCTTGCCGGTTGCGGCGAAACCAGGTGAGCTGCCGCTTGGCGTACTGCCGGGAGCGCAGCTTGACCTCCTCCGCCCCCTCCCGGGCCGGGCGGCCCGAGCAGAGGGCGCCGGCGATCTCCTTATAGCCGATGGCCTGCATGGCGGTGCACTGCCGGGAGATCCCGGCGTCCAGCAGGCCCCGGACCTCCCCCTCCAGCCCCCGGGCCATCATCTCGTCCACCCGGCGGTCGATGCGCTCCCACAGCCAGGGGCGCTGCGTGAAATTCAGGGCGATGGTGAGGGGGGTATAGCGGTTGGGCAGGGCCTGGCTTTCCCGGTTGTGCTGGGTGATGGTCTTCCCTGTGGACAGGTAGACCTCCAGCGCCCGGAGGGTGCGCTTCTCATCATTGGGATGGATGCGCCCGGCGGCGTCCGGGTCCACCCGCTCCAGCGTCTCCCGCAGGACGGGCAGGCCCTGCGTCCGAACGCGGGACTGAAGCTCCTCCCGCAGCCCGCTGTCCGGCTGGAAGGGGGCGAACCGCCGCCCGGCCGCCAGATTGTCGATGTACAGCCCCGTCCCCCCCGCCACGATGGGCAGCCGTCCCCGGGCCAGGATGCCGTCCACGATGGGGACGGCGTCCTCCACATACCGGGCCACTGAGTAGTTTTCCCACGGGTCGGCCACGTCCAGCATGTGGTGGGGGACGCCACGCATCTCCCCTGGGGTGGGCTTGGCGGTGCCGATATCCATGCGGCGGTAGACCTGCATGGAATCGGCGGACACCACCTCCCCGTCCAGGCGCAGGGCCAGCTCCGCCGCCAGGGCGGTCTTACCCGAGGCCGTGGGGCCGCAGACCACTAAAATGTCAGGCTTCATAGAGACCTCCCTGCGGCGCGGGGCCGCCAATGGACAAACTGCCGGGCTCTGCCGCCGCCCCGGGCTGGAATGGCCCGCGCCGCAGCGGCGCCCGCCCGGCGGCGGTCAGATGTGCTCCGCGCCCGGCGCACGCTCCAGCTCCGCCTGGGTGTGGCGGTGGCCATGCCGCCCGTCCGTGATGTAATGGTTATGGGGGTGGGCGTGGGTGACGGTGTGGGTATGGGTCGAGCCGCCGTGGGTGTGGGCAAAGGTGTGCCGGTGGGTGTGGGTATGGGTGCGGATCAGGGTGTCGGCCGCGGCCAGGGCCGTCCCCGCCAGCAGGGCGGACAAAACCGCGTTTATATTTTTCATGAGAAAGCCCCCAAAACCATCGGCGTATGTTCTATTTTATCACAACCGGCTCCACGGTTCAAGACCGGGCGGCCATCCCCGCCGGAGGGCGGGGCGCTCAACTGGAAGTGATAGCGTTTTGATGGCGGCCGCCCCTCCGGGGGCGGCGAAATTGCGCCCTTGCGCCGGGGCGTGTTCCATGGTACAATATACTGTCCGTATATGCCCACAGCCAAGAGAGGAGCCGCAGTATGAATACCAATTACGACGTGATGATCCTGGGCACCGGCGAGGCCGGCATCTACGCCGCCTATGAGCTGGCGCTGAAATGCCCCTCCGCCCGGGTGCTGGTGGTGGATAAGGGGGCGGATATTTACCGCCGCCAATGCCCCATCGTGGCGGGCAAGGTCCGCGCCTGCGTCCAGTGCAGGGTGTGCGGTACCATGTGCGGCTTTGGCGGGGCGGGGGCCTTCTCCGACGGGAAATTCAACTTCACCACCGCCTTTGGCGGCTGGCTCACCGATTTCCTGGAGCAGGGGGAGGTCATGGACCTCATCGGCTATGTGGACAGCCTCAACGTGAAGCACGGCGCCACCACCGAGGTGTACTCCACCTCCACCCCCCAGGCCAGGGCGCTGGAGCGGGAGGCGCTGAAATATGACCTGCACCTGCTCCAGGCCCAGTGCAAGCACCTGGGGACGGAAAACAACCTGAAAATCCTCACCAGCATCTATGAGGCCATCCGGGACAGGCATACCTTCCTGTTCGACACCGCCGTGGCGTCCATTGAGGCAAGGGACGGCGTGTACACCCTGGTGACGGAGGGCGGGGCGCGGTATACCGCCCCCTATCTCATCGCAGGCCCGGGCCGCTCCGGGGCGGAGTGGTTCGCCAACCAGTGCAAGGGGCTGGGGCTGGAGCTGCTGAACAACCAGGTGGACGTGGGCGTGCGGGTGGAGCTGCCCGCCACGGTGTTCGAGCACATCACCGACGTGGTGTACGAATCCAAGCTGGTCTACCGCACCAAGCAGTACGGCGACCAGGTGCGCACCTTCTGCATGAACCCCTATGGCCATGTGGTGGCGGAGAACGTGGAGGGGATCAACACCGTCAACGGCCACTCCTACTCCGACCCCGCCCTGCGCAGCGAAAACACAAACTTCGCCCTGCTGGTTTCCAACCGCTTCACCTCACCCTTCAACGAGCCCTACCGCTACGGCAAGCACATTGCCTCGCTGTCCAACATGCTGGCGGGGGGCGTGCTGGTGCAGCGCTTCGGCGATCTGGTGGGCGGGCGGCGGAGCAACGACCACAGGATGAGCAAGTCCTTCGTCCGGCCCACCCTCACTGCGGCGGTGTCGGGCGATCTGTCCCTGGCCCTGCCGAAGCGGCAGCTGGACGATATCATTGAGATGATCTACGCCCTGGACAAGCTGGCCCCCGGCACCGCCAACTACGACACCCTGCTCTACGGGGCGGAGGTGAAGTTCTACTCCGCGCGGATCAGGCTGTCGGGCGAGCTGGAAACCGCCCTGCCCGGCTTCTTTGCCGTGGGCGACGGCGCGGGCGTCACAAGAGGCTTGGCCCAGGCGGGGGCATCCGGCGTGAAAGCGGCGCGGGTAGTGGCGGCAAGGTTAAACAAATAAGGCCGCCGGAGGCGGCCCCCAAACGGCAGCCCAGCGCAGCGGGTGCCGTTTGGAGAGGAGGCGCAAGGAAGCGGACGCAGTTTTCCGCGCAGCGGGAAACGAAGTCGAGCTGACTTTGCGCCGACGAGGCTCAACGGATAGAGGCCAACCCAGGCGCCGCCCGGACGGATTATTTCCTCCGCCCGCCTTTGTCCAGTTTTTCACCCCAAAAAAGTGACCTGCCGCGTTTTTCCGCCCCGGCGGGCGATTGGCGGGAAGCCCCGCTGTTCCACAGTTTTCAACAACTTGCACAGAGTTTTCAACAATCCCTTTTCCCCCTGTTAAGGGTGACATAACGCCTGTCAAGAAAAACTTTCCCGGCTTATCCCACAAAGATTATTGGAGGTCCATACCCTTGAAACGAACCACTCCCGTCATCCCCCCTGAGGACATCGCGCGCCAAAAGGAATACTGCGCCGGGCTGCGCCGGCACAACGCCCAGCGCCCCACCCCCCCGCTGGCCTATGTGGACACCTACGGCTGCCAGCAGAACGAGGCGGACTCCGAGCTGCTGCGGGGGATGCTGTGCGAAATGGGCTACCAGATCACGGACACCGACCGGGGCGCGGATGTGATCGTCATCAACACCTGCGCCATCCGGGAGCACGCCGAGCAGCGGGTGTTCGGCAACGTGGGCGCGCTGGTCCACGGCAAGCGGCGCAACCCGGAGCAGATCATCTGCCTGTGCGGCTGCATGGCCCAGGAGCCCCACGTGGCCCAGCGCCTGCGCCAATCCTACCGCCACGTGGATTTGGTGTTCGGCCCCCAGCAGCTGTGGCGCTTCCCGGAGTTCCTGCGCCGGGTGATGCTGCGCCGGGGGCGGGTTTTCGAGACGGAGCGGGACGAGGGCGCCATCGCCGAGGGCCTGCCCGTGCGCCGCTCGGGGAAGCTGAAGGCATGGGTGTCCATCATGTACGGCTGCAACAACTTCTGCTCCTACTGCATTGTGCCCTACACCCGGGGCCGGGAGCGCAGCCGGGAGCCCAAGGCCATTCTGGACGAGATCCAATCGCTGGCGGCGCAGGGGTACAAGGAGATCACCCTGCTAGGGCAGAACGTGAACTCCTACGGCAAGGATTTGGAGGGGGGCTGGGACTTCCCCACCCTGCTGGAGCGGGCCGCAGGCATCCCCGGCGAGTTTTTGCTGCGGTTCATGACCAGCCACCCCAAGGACGCCACGGAAAAGCTCTTTGACGTGATGGCAAGGTGCCCGAAGGTGGCCCCGGTGATCCACCTGCCCTTCCAGTCGGGGAACACCCGGGTGCTGGGGGCCATGAACCGGCGGTACACCAGGGAGCAGTACCTGGAAAAGGTGGCCGCCCTGCGCGCGCGGCTCCCGGACGTGGTGCTCACCTCGGATGTGATCGTGGGCTTCCCCGGGGAGACCACCCCTGAATTTGAGGACACCCTTTCCCTTATGGAGGAGGTGCGCTTTGACGCGCTGTTCACCTTCATCTACTCCCCCCGGAAGGGCACCCCGGCGGCGGAGCTGCCCGACCCCATGACAAAGGCGGAGAAATCCGCCAACTTCGACCGGCTGGTGGAGGCGCAAAACCGCATTTCCCTGGAAAAGCACCGGGCCTATATCGGCACGGTGCAGCGCTGCCTCATCGACGGCGCGGGGGAGGACCCCCGGAATAACCTCACCGCCCGGACGGCGGGGGGACGGCTGGTGCACCTGAGCGGGGATGCCGCCCTCATCGGGCGGTTTGCGGACATCCGCATCACGGACTGCTCCACCTGGGCGCTGTTTGGAGAACTGAGCGCGGAGCACCCGGGAGCAGGCGGTTAAGACGCGAAGCGGAGTGGACGGCTTGGCGGGCCAAAGGCCCGGCAAACGGCGCGCGCAGCCGCAGCGGCTTAACCGGCGTGGCGGAGGGTGCGCAGCGTGACAAGGAACTGAGCGCGGAGCCGTCGTGAGCAGCGCGGATGGACTGGAGCGAGGACAAAAGCCCAGCCGCCGCGGGGCCTAGAAACATGCTTTGACTTAAAGAGGGATTCCCCATGACCCGACACGATAAAATCTTGAAATGGACCGCCTACCTCACCGCCCTGCTGGCGGTGGCGGTGGTGAATTATTACGTGCTGGGGCCCCTGCCCATCCCCCTGCCCCTGCTGCTGCCCGTTCTGGCGGTGGCCGGGGGCACGCTGGAGGGCGCGGGCTTCGGCACGGTGTACGGCGGGGCGTGCGGGGCGGTAATGTCCGCCCTGGGCTACCTGGGGCCGGGGTGCGTGTTTTCCCTGGCCGCCGTCGGGTGGGCGGCGGGGCTCACCACCCAGTACCTTCTCCGGCGGGACGCTTTGGGGCATATGATCTGCTCGGTGGCGGCCGTGGTGCTGTGGGAGGGGTGGACGGTGGGCGTGCGCCTGCTCCAGCGCACCGCGCCCCTGGAGGTGCTGCTGCGGGTGGCGGCGCCCGAGCTTGTATGGACCCTGGCCCTGGCCCTGCCGGTGTACTGGGCGGGGCGGTTCTGCTGCGTTAACTACGGGAGGATATACCATGAATAACCCCTTTGACCCCGCCCACATCCAGGAGGAGAAGGCGGAACGGGAGGCCCGCCGCCTCAAGCTGCGCACCAACCTGCTCATCACCATCTTCTGCGCGGTGCTGGCGGGCTTTGTGGCCGTGCTCTATCAGACCCAGATTGTCAGCGGCGCCAGCTACCGCGCCAACTCCAGCGTGCGCGTGCCCAAGACCGAGGTGGTGAACAGCGTCCGGGGAGAGATCCTGGACCGCTACGGCCGGGTGCTGGTCACCAACGAGGTGAGCTATTACGTTACCCTGGACTGGAACGCCATGGGCTCGGACCGGCTGGATATCCTCACCCGCCTGCTGGAGATCTGCCGGGAGGAGGGGGTGGAGTGGGCCGACAGCCTGCCCATCTCCCGGAGCGCCCCGTGGGGCTATACCGCCGATATCCCCCTGGCCTCCCAGGCTGTGGATGAGGAGGGGAACCCCGCCGTCGATGAGAAGGGGGAGGCCGTTTTCAACAAGACCGCCTTGGGAAGGCTGGCGGAGAAGTGCGGCTGGGTGCAGAAGGCGGAAAAGTCCAACCTCACCGCCGGGGAGCTGCTCACCCTGATGTGCCAGACCTTCGGGCTGATTGAAAAGACGCCCCGCCCCCGGCTGGAGCGCCCGGAGCTGGCCGGGATGATGGGCGCGGCCGGACAGGGCCTGGGCCTCACCGACCAGGGGGGCGGCATTACCCAGGAAAACCGGGAGCTGGCCGGGGTGCTCTACGAGCTGTACCTGCGCCGGCATGAGGTGGACAACAGCCAGTATGTGTTCGCTCGGGGGGTGGATATCACCTTTATCTCCAAGGTGAAGGAGAACGCCCTGGCGGGGGTGCGTATCGAGACCGCCACCGCCCGGAAGTACCAGACGGGCTACGCCGCCCACGTGCTGGGCTACACCGGCAAAATCAATTCGGACAACTGGGCGCATTATAAGGAGCTGGGCTACTCCATGGACGCCACCGTGGGGGTGGAGGGGATCGAGCTGGCCTTTGAGGAGCAGCTCCACGGCGCCAGCGGCACCCGGCTCATCGAAAAGGACAGCGCCGGCAACACCGTCAGCCAGGAGTGGCGGAAGAAGCCAGAGCCGGGGGACAACGTGGTGCTCACCATGGATATCACCCTCCAGGCCACCACCGAGGACCTGCTGGCCCAGTATGCCGCCCGCCAGGAGGTCAAGGTGGGGGAGGACGGGGAGCCGGAGCCCGTCAAGGGCATGGCCGCCGCGGTGGTGGACATGAGCGGCGGGGTGCTGGCCCTGGCCTCCTACCCCACCTACGACCTGGCCTCCTTCCGGGAGAACTACAACCAGCTCCAGAGCGACGAGAGCTGGCCCCTGAACAACCGGGCCACCATGGGCCTGTACGCCCCGGGCTCCACCTTCAAGCCCCTCACCGCCGTGGCGGCGCTGTCCTCCGGCGCCATTTCCGTCCGGGAGAAGGTGGAGTGCACCGGCAAATACCGCTTTTACGACGACCCGGCCTCCCAGCCCAACTGCTGGCTGTGGCCCGGGCGGCACGGCGTCGAGAACATCACCAACGCCATCAAGGACTCCTGCAATATCTTCTTCTACGACGTGGGGCGGCGCACCGGCATCAAGACCCTCCAGGAATACGCCCAGAAGTTCGGCCTGGGGGAGTACACCGGCATCGAGATCCCCGAGTACAAGGGCTGGGTAGCCGGGCCGGAGACCAACGCCCACTTCAACCTGCCCTGGTATGACGGCGACACCATGAGCGCCTCCATCGGCCAGGGCACCAACCAGTTCACCCCCCTCCAGCTGGCCAACTATATCGCCACCCTGGTGAACGGCGGCAACCACTACGCCTGCCACCTGCTCAAGGAGTTCAAATCCAGCGACTACAGCCAGGTGACCCAGAGCTATGAGGCGGCCCCCCTGCATACTGTGGACATTGAGGAGGAGGAGCTGGACGCGGTGCTCCAGGGTATGTACGACCTGTCCAAGACCTACACCATGGCCCGGTGGTTCGACCCCCTGCCGGTGGAGGTGGGCTGTAAGACGGGCACCGCCGAGACCTCCGCCAAGGCGGCCTCCACCAACGCGGTGTTTGTGTGCTTCGCCCCCTATGACGACCCGCAGATCGCCCTGTGCCTGGTGGCGGAGGGCGGCGACGCGGGCGGCTCCCTGGCGGAGCTGGCGGCGGGCATCCTGGCCCAGTACTTTTCCACCGGCGGTTCGCTGGACGCCGTAAGCCGGGAGAACACCCTGCTGCACTGAGAAGCTGAACCAATGCGGCCCAAATCGCCTTGTCCGGCGAAAAAATCCCTCGCCGCCGGGCACACCGTCAATGTTCAAACAGCGCCTATTGGTACAGCTTCTGAATACAGATACGGACTGCCGCCGGTCGGAACTTAGTTCCGTCCGGCGGCAGTTTTTCCGCCGCGGCCCTGCGGTCCATAATTATTTTGGGTAAATCGGAGAAAATAAACCGGGCCCTCCGGGGCCGGGCTGGCCCTGCATCCTGCAAACCAATTTTTGGAAAAATGTTGTTCCACAAGGCTTCCACAACTTCCACACAAACTTCCACAGCCCTGTGCAGGGCCGGGGTGAGAGTTTTCCTGCATAGCCAGGTTTACATAAAGCGTTGTCAAGGGCTTTTTTCCCGTGAATTCCACGGTTTTAAAAATTCCGGCACACCAATCCAAATTAAAAAATGTGTCCCCGGCCTCAAAGCCGGGGACACAGCGGGATGATCTTTCAGCCCTTGGCAAACGCCTGGGCAACCTGGGCGATGTTGGCCGCGCACAGCCCGAATTCCTCCAGCAGGGCCGCCGCGGGGCCGGAGTGGCCGAACACGTCGGGGGTGCCGATGCGCTTGACGGGGGTGGGGAGCGTCTCGCTGAGCAGGGAGCACACCGCATCCCCCAGCCCGCCGATGACGGAGTGCTCCTCGCAGGTGACGATCTTCCCGCACTCCCGGGCGGCCTTGAGCACCAGCTCCTCGTCCAGGGGCTTGATGGTGGCCATGTTGATGATCCGGGCGGACACGCCCTGCTCCGCCAGCAGCCTGCCGGCCTCCACCGCCTCGGCCACCAGCAGGCCGTTGGCGATGATGGCGATGTCCGTGCCCTCCCGCATGACCTCGCCTTTGCCGATCTCAAAGCGGAAGGTCTCCTCGTCGTGGAACACGGGCACCGGGGAGCGGCCAAAGCGCATATACACCGGGCCCTGCCGTTCATAGGCGGCGCGCACCATGGCCTTGGCCTCCACCGCGTCGGCGGGGGACATGACCACCATGCCCGGGATGGAGCGCATGAGGGCGAAGTCCTCCAGGCACTGGTGGGAGGCGCCGTCCTCCCCCACGGAGATGCCCCCGTGGGAGGCGCCGATCTTCACGTTCAGCCTGGGGTAGCCGATGGAGTTGCGCACCTGCTCGAAGGCCCGGCCGGCGGCAAACATGGCGAAGGAGGAGGCGAAGGCCACCATGCCCATGGCGGCTGCGCCGGCGGCGGCGGCCATCATGTTCCCCTCGGCGATGCCGCAGTTGATGTGGCGCTGCGGGTATGCCTTGGCGAACATGGCGGTCTGGGTGGAGCCTGCCAGGTCCGCGTCGAACACGATCACATTGTCGTGGGCCGCGCCCAGCTCCCGCAGGGCCTCGCCGTACCCCTGCCGGGTGGCGATCTTCTTCGTGTCCGCCATTTACACCGCCTCCAATCCGGCCAGCACCGCGCCCAGCTCACCAAGCGCAGCCTCGGCCTGCTCGTCGTTGGGGGCCTTGCCGTGCCAGCCCGCCTGGTTTTCCATAAAGCTGACGCCCTTGCCCTTGGTGGTCTTCATCACAATGGCGAAGGGACGGCCCTTCACCGTCCCCGCCTGGGCAAAGGCGGCTTCCATCTGGTCAAAATCGTGGCCGTCGATCTCCACCGCCTCCCAGCCGAAGGCGCGCAGCTTGTCCAAAATGGGATAGGGGCTCATCACCTGGTCCACCGGCCCGTCGATTTGCAGACCGTTGTTGTCGATGACGGCGCACAGGTTGTCCAGGGCGTAGTGGTGGGCGAACATCATCGCCTCCCACACCTGGCCCTCCTGGATCTCGCCGTCCCCCAGCAGGGCGTACACCCGGCAGGGGTTGTTCTGCTTTTTGGCGGCCAGCGCCATGCCGCAGGCGGCGGAGATCCCCTGGCCCAGCGACCCGGTGGACATATCCACCCCGGGGATGGACTTCATGTCCGGATGGCCCTGGAGGTAGCTGCCGATGTGGCGCAGGGTTTTCAGGTCCTCCCAGGGGAAGAAGCCCCGCAGCGCCAGGGCGGAATAGAGCCCCGGGGCGCAGTGGCCCTTGGAGAGGACGAACCGGTCCCGGTCCTGCTTCCTGGGATCGGCGGGGTCCACGTTCAGCTGCCTGCAATAGAGATAGGCGAACAGGTCGGCGGCGGACAGGCTCCCGCCGGGGTGGCCCGCCTTGGCCGCGTGGGTGCTCTGGATGACGCCCATGCGCACCTTGCAGGCGGCAATCTGAAGTTCCTTCTTTTCGTTGGCTGTCATTCTATTCCTTCTTTCTTCCCGCCGTCAAAGCTGCCCGGCGTTATCCAGCGTACCGAAACGGTACACGGTCCTGCTGTTGTAGTCCTCCCCCGCCCGGAGCACGCAGGAGGGGAAGGAGGGCTGGTTGGGGGTATCGGGGAAAAACTGGGTCTCCAGGCAGAAGCCGCAGCGCGCGGCGTACACCGCGCCCCCCTTGCCCACGGGGCAGCCGTCCAGATAATTGCCCGTGTAGAACTGCACCCCGGGCAGGGTGGTGGACACCTCCATGGATATGCCGGTCTCAGGCGACCAGGCCAGGGCGGCGGGGCGCAAGGCCCGGTCCCAGCCGTCGATCACCCAGTTGTGGTCGTATCCCCCGGCCAGGGTGAGCTGCCCGAAGGGCTCGTTAATGCGCGCCCCGATGGGCTGGGCCGTTCTCAGGTCCATGGGGGTGGCGTCCACCGGGGCCAGCTCCCCGGTGGGGATGGAGCCGGGGAGGGTGGGGGTATACCGGGAGGCGTTGAGCCTGATATACTGCCCCTCCACCCTGCCGCTGTGGTGGCCGGACAGGTTGAAGTAGGTGTGGCTGCTGGGGTTAAACACCGTGTCCCCCGTGTGCCCCGCCCAGTAGCCGATGCTCAGCGCTCCCCGGGCCAGGGTGTAGGTCACCCGCACCGAAAGGGCGCCCGGGTAGCCCTCCTGCCCGCCGGGGCTGTCCAGGGAGAGGGTGACGCGGTTTTTGGACAGCTCCGACACCGACCACACCTGCTTGTCAAAGCCGGCCCTCCCCCCGTGGAGGGAGTTAGGCCCGTCGTTGGCGGCCAGGCGGTACTCCATGCCGTTCAGGGTGAACCGCGCCCCGCCGATGCGGTTGGCGTACCGGCCCACGATGGCGCCCATGTACTTGTCCTGGGAGGTATAGCCCTCCAATGTGTCGAAGCCCAGGGCGATGTCCACCGGGTTTGCGTCCCGGCCGGGCACGACCAGCCGGCGCACCGCGCCGCCATAGGTGATGATCCCGCAGGACAGCGCACCGTCCCGCAGGGTGAGCTCCTCCACGGGCGTCCCATTGGGCAGATGGCCGAAGATCTGTCTGTTTTGTTCCATTGCTCCTCCCCTGTGCCGGGCGGACCGGCTGTGGCCTGTGTTGATATTAGAACCTGTATTCACAACCTCAATTCACCGTCTGGCCGGGTGTTTTCCCGGCATGCGGCGTTAAATTTTCTTGAAATAAACCTAATTATTCCTGCGAAAATTTGCCTTGCCTGTCGGAAAAATCCCTCAGCCATCCGGCGGTTTCGGCTGTGAATACAGGTTCTTACAATTCAGTATACCATAGTAACCGGCTGAAAACAACCGCAAACCGCATTTTCCCGCCGTTTTTGACGAATTGGTGACACTGCCTAAAAATTTCCTGTACCCGGTTGGCATCCCTCCATTTTTTTGATATAATGCTGGGTAACAATTATAATGGTGGAGTATTTGCCACAGAGAGGATGTGGGGCGTTTGCGCGGTTCCCTTCCCAAATTAAAGGAAAAGCTGCTGGAGGCGCTGCGGGCGGTGCTGCCCATTGTGGGCATCGTGCTGGCGCTGTGCTTCAGCGCCGCCCCCATCTCCCCCAGCATCCTGCTGTGCTTCCTGCTGGGCGCGGCCATGATCATCGTGGGCATGATGTTCTTCACCCTGGGCGCGGAGGCCAGCATGACCCCCATGGGGGAGCGGGTGGGCTCCGCCGTCACCCGCAGCCGCAGCCTGGGCGTCATCATTGTGATGGGCTTCCTGCTGGGCTTCCTCATCACCATCTCCGAGCCCGATCTCCAGGTGCTGGCGGGCCAGGTGCCCGCGGTGCCCAATATGACGCTGATTTTGTCGGTGGCGGCGGGGGTGGGGGCGTTCCTGGTGCTGGCCCTGCTGCGTATGCTGCTGGGGGTGGCCCTGCCCCCCATGCTGGTGGGCTCCTATGTGCTGGTGTTTGCCCTGGCCTTCTTTGTGCCCAGGGATTTCCTGGCGGTGGCCTTCGACTCCGGCGGGGTGACCACCGGGCCCATGACGGTGCCCTTCATCATGGCCCTGGGCGTGGGCATCTCCGCCATCCGCAGCGACCGCCACGCCGCCGACGACAGCTTCGGCCTGGTGGCGCTGTGCTCCATCGGGCCGGTGCTGGCGGTGCTCATCCTGGGGATGATCTTCCACCCGGGGGACGGGGCCTATACGCCCCCCGTCCTGCCGGAGATCACCGACTCGGTGGAGCTGTGGGCGCTGTTCCGCAGCGGCCTGCCCACCTAACATGGGGGAGATTGCGGTGTCCCTGCTGCCCATCACGGTCCTGTTCGGGCTGTTCCAGGCCGTCTCCCTCAAGCTGTCCGTTCGGACGCTGAAAAAGATCGGCGTGGGGCTGGTGTATACCTATATCGGGCTGGTGCTCTTCCTCACCGGGGCCAACGTGGGCTTTATGCCCGCGGGCAATTACCTGGGCCAGGTGATGGCGGGGCTTCCCCACCGCTGGATCATTGTCCCGGTGGGCATGGTCATCGGCTACTTTATCGTCAAGGCGGAGCCCGCCGTCTACGTCCTTAACCGGCAGGTGGAGGAGATCACCGACGGGGCTATTCCCAGCTCCGCCATGGGGGCGGCGCTGTCCGCCGGCGTGGCGGCGTCCATCGGGCTGGCCATGGTGCGGGTGCTCACGGGGGTGTCCATCCTGTGGTTTCTCATACCGGGGTACGCCATCGCCATTGTGCTGTCCTTCTTTGTGCCCAAGATCTTCACCGCCATTGCCTTTGACTCCGGCGGGGTGGCCTCCGGGCCCATGACCGCCACGTTTCTGCTCCCCTTTGCCCAGGGGGCGTGCGCGGCGGTGGGAGGGAACATCGTCACCGACGCCTTTGGGGTGGTGGCCATGGTGGCCATGACCCCCCTCATCACCATCCAGGTGCTGGGCGTGGTTTACCAGGCCCGGCAGCGCATCGGGGCGGGCGTCCGGGCGGCGGCGCCCTTCGACGCGCTGGATGACGACGCCATTATTGAGCTATAAGCGCGGAGAAGCGGACAATGAGGGAGCTTGGACCGAAGCGAGGCCGAGCGCAGGCCCGCGCAGCGGGCCGGAGACCAGGCCGAGTCGGAGGGAAAGCGACCGAATGTCCTGGCTGCTTCGCAGCGTGACAACAAGCAGCAAGAAAGGTGGGGAAGCCTTCCTTATGAACGAACTGTATCTCATGGTGGCCATCACCGAGCGGGCCAGGGCGCGGCAGTTTTTGGCCCTGTTCGCCAAGTATAACGCCGCCGTCACCCTCAGCGCCCTGGGGGCGGGGACGGCGCGCAGCGAGCTGCTGGACTATTTCGGCCTGGAAAAGACGGAGAAGGTGGTCACCTTTTCGGTGGTCACCCGGTCCACCTGGCGCTCGGTAAAGGGGGCCATGCAGCGGGAGCTGAGCATCGACGTGCCCGGCACGGGCATCGCCTTTATCATCCCCCTGAGCAGCATCGGGGGGAAAAAGCCCCTGGCCTTTCTCACCGACGGCCAGGATTTTGAAGCGGGGGAGGAGAGCGCGTTGAAGGACACCAAGTACGAGCTGCTGGTGGTCATCGCCAACCAGGGCCACACCGAGCTCATCATGGACGCCGCCCGGGAGGAGCAGGCAGGGGGCGGCACCGTCCTCCACGCTAAGGGCACCGGCATGGAGAAGGCGGAGAAGTTTCTGGGCTTCTCCCTGGTGAACGAGAAGGAGATGGTGTTCATCGTGGTGAAGACCGCCACCAAAAACCGCATCATGCGGGCCATCATGGACAAGGCGGGGCTGAACACCAAGGCCCAGTCCATCGTGTTCTCCCTGCCCGTCACCGGCACCGCCGGGATGCGGCTGCTGGAGCTGGCCGGGGACGAGACGGATGGGGACTGAGGCGGTGGACGCACCGGGGGTTTTGACCCTCAACGGGAAAGACTACGCGGTGGTGCGCCTGCTGGGGAAGGGCAAGGGGGGCTATACCTGGCTGGTGGAGCGGGACGGGGCGCAGTACGCCCTGAAGCAGATCCACCACGAGCCCTGCCAATACTACGCCTTTGGGGACAAGATGGCCGCCGAGCTGCGGGACTACGAGACCCTGCGCGCCCTGGGCGTGCCGCTGCCCGCGCTGCTGGAGGCGGACCGGGGGCAGGAGCGGCTTTTAAAGCAGCTGATCCCCGGCGAAACCGTCTACCGCCTGGCGCTGCGGGACGCGGTGGAGCCCTGGCAGTGGGAGCAGGTGCGGGCCCTGTCCGGGGCCCTGCGGCGGGCGGGGCTGAATATCGACTGGTTCCCCACCAACTTTATGTGCCGGGACAAGGTTTTGTATTATGTGGACTACGAGTGCAATCCCTATATGGAGCAGTGGAGCTTCGAGGGCTGGGGGGCGCGGTATTGGCGGCCCACCCCGGAGCTGGAGGCATATGCAAAGGAACACGGAGACCTGTGAGGAGGACGCCATGAAACGGGAAAAAAGCTGCGGCGCGGTCATATTCCGCCAGGAAAATACGGAACGTTATTACCTTATCCTGAAGAGCACCCAGGGGCACACCACCCTTTGCAAGGGTCACGTGGAGGGGAACGAGACGGAACACGAGACCGCCGTGCGGGAAATTATGGAGGAGACAGGCCTGATTGTGGACTTTGTGGACGGCTTCCGGGAGGTAATCGCCTACTCCCCCAAGCCCGGCGTCACCAAGGACGTGGTGTTTTTCCTGGCCCGGGCCCGGGGCGGGGACATCGCCTGCCAGCCCGAGGAGGTGGCGGAGGCCCGGTTCCTCCCCCCTGCCGGGGCGCTGGAGCTGCTGACCCACGCCTCGGACCGGGATATCCTCCAAAAGGCCCATGCCTTTTTGGAGGGACGCTGATCCATGCCAACCCCATTGTACGACGCCCTCCGGGCGCTGGCGGACACCCGCCCCCTGCGGCTGGACATGCCCGGCCACCACGGCTTTCCCCTGCCGGGGGGCCTGCCCTGGCCGTCGGAGCTGGATTTTACAGAAAACGGCGCCACCGGCGACCTGTTCGGGGACGGGCCGGACGCCATCCAGGCGGCGGAGGGGCTGTGGGCGGCGCGGCTCGGCTTTGACGCCTGCCTGTTCCTCACCGGGGGCTCCACCCAGGGCGTCCACGCCGGGCTGGCCCTGCTGGCCGGGGCGGGCGGAGCCGTGGCCCTGGACCGGGGCAGCCACCGTTCCCAGTTCAACGCCCTGGCGCTGCTGGATCTGACGCCCCATTTCCTCCCACGGCCCTGGCTGGAGGAGGGGGTGGCCGGGCCCATTGAGCCGGAAACGGTGGAGAAAACCCTGGCAGAGCACCCTGAGATCAAAACAGTTTGTATTGCTTCGCCGACCTATTACGGTGTGTTGTCGGATGTCCCCGCCATTGCAGGGGTGTGCCGTGCCCATGGGGCCAGGCTGATGGTGGACGGGGCCCACGGGGCCCATCTGCCCTTCCTGGGCTACACCGGCTACCAGGCCGCCGACGTGGTGGTCATGTCCGCCCACAAAACCCTCCCCGCGCCGGGGCAGAGCGCCCTGCTCTTTGCCAACGGCTTCTCCCTGGCCCAGCTCCAGCGCTGGGGGTCGGTGTACGGCAGCTCGTCGCCCTCCTATGCGCTCATGGCGGGGCTGGACGGGGCGCGGGATTACATGGAGGGGGCGGGCGGGGCGCGTTACCGGGATACCGTCCGGCAGGTGGGGGGATTCCGCCGCCGCTGGCCCGCCCTGCGGGAGCGGGACGGCCTGGATCTGGACCCCGCCCGGCTGGTCCTCACCAGCCCGGACGGCTTTGCACTGGCCCGATCCCTGCGGGAGCGGGGGGTTTATCCCGAAATGGCGGACGCGGGCCATGTGGTGTGCTTCCTCACCTGCGCAGACGGGGAGGCGGAATTTGCCCGGCTGGAGGAGGCGCTGGGGAGCGCCGGGCCCACCGGCCCCGGCGCCGCCGTTCCGGCCCCGCCGGGGCCGCCCCGGGCCGCCCTCACCCCCCGGCAGGCCCTGTTCGCCCCCAGGGAGCGGGTGGCGCTGGGGGAGAGCGCCGGGCGGGCGGCCGCCTGCCAGATCGCGCCCTATCCCCCCGGCGTGCCGGTGGTCGCCCCCGGTGAGCGGATTGAAAAAAAACATCTGGCCTATTTGCGGGAAATAGGATATAATAAGGAATACTGCGATGTGATCCTGGAAGGGGAGTGAAGGGATGAAGCTGATAATCGCCATCGTCAACCATGACGACGCGGGGGCCGTCACCCAGAACCTGGCCAAAAACGGGTTTTCGTCCACCCGCCTGTCCACCACCGGCGGCTTTCTGCTGGCGGGGAACGTCACGCTGCTCATCGGCGTGGAGGAGGAGAAGGTGCAGCAGGTCATCGACCTGATCCACCGCTACTCCCACAGCCGCAGGCAGATGGTGCCCGCCCTCACCGAGATGAGCTACGGCTTCATGCCCGTCATGCCGGTGGAGGTCACCGTGGGCGGGGCCACCCTGTTTGTGGTGGACGTGGAGCGGTTCGAGCGGCTATGATGGAGCTGCCCAGCCCCCTGTCCCACGCCTACCTCATCACCGGGGGGAGCGCGGAGGAGCGGGACGCCCTGGCCGGGCGTATGGCGGCGGCCTACCTGTGCCGGGGGGAGCGCCCCCCCTGCGGGCGGTGCGGGCCCTGCCGGAAGGTAGCGGCGGGCGCCCACCCGGATATCTGGCGCACCGCCCCCGCCCCGGACAAGCGTGAGATCACGGTGGACCAGATCCGCGCCTTGCGCGCCGACGCCTATATCCGGCCCAACGAGGGCGCGCGCAAGGTATATATCATCCACCCGGCGGACGCCATGAACCCCGCTGCCCAAAACGCCCTGCTCAAGGTGCTGGAGGAGGGCCCGTCCTACGCCGCCTTCCTGCTGGCGGCCGCCCGGCCTGGGCTGCTGCTGGACACGGTGCGCTCCCGGTGCGAGCTCATGGCCCTCCCCCCGGAGGAGGATGCCCCCGACCCGGCGCTGGTGGAGCAGGGGGCGGCCCTGGCGGCGCTTCTGCTGGAGGGGGACGAGCTGGCCTGCGTCCAGGCGCTGGTGGAGCTGGAGTGCTCGAAGCCCAAGGCGGAGCAGCTGGCCGCCCTGCTGGGGGCGGCGGAAAGCCATGTGTCCCGGCGGCTGGCCCAGAACCCCCGGCGGGGGGCGCAGGTGCTCCGGGCGCTGAAGGCCTGCCGGGAGAACGCGGTCTACCGCCCCAACGCGGGATTGACCCTGGGGTGGCTGGCCGCGCAGCTGTTTTAAAGAAGCGCGCAGCCGCAGCGAGCAGCGCGGATGGATCGGAGCGAGGGCAAAAGCCCGGCCGCCGCAGGCCATTTCAACAGATACGGAGGATACCCTTTATGACGGAGATCATCAGCGTCCGGTTCCGGCCGGGCGGCAAGCAATATTATTTCGACCCCGCCGGACTCACCGTGGCCGAGGGGCAGAGCGTCATCGTGGAGACGGGCAAGGGGCTGGAGTACGGCGTGTGCGTGCGCCGGAACGCCATGGTGGAAGACGGCGCCGTGGTGCAGCCCCTGCGCCCGGTGGTGCGGCTGGCCAACGAGCGGGACGAGCGGCAGGTCCGGGAAAACCGGGGCCGGGAGAAGGAGGCCCTGCGCACCTGCCAGCAGCTGGTGGAGCGCCACGGCCTGGACATGAAGCTGGTCCAGGTGGAGTACAGCTTTGACGGCAGCAAAATCCTGTTCTTCTTTACCTCCGACGGGCGGGTGGACTTCCGCGCGCTGGTGAAGGATCTGGCGGGGGTGTTCCGGGCCCGCATCGAGCTGCGGCAGATCGGCGTGCGGGACGAGGCCCGGATGCTGGGGGGCTTCGGCATCTGCGGCAAGCCCTTTTGCTGCTCCCAGTTTCTGGACGAGTTCCAGCCCGTGTCCATCAAGATGGCCAAGACCCAGAACCTGTCCCTCAACCCCACCAAGATCTCGGGCACCTGCGGGCGGTTGATGTGCTGCCTGAAGTACGAGCAGGGGGCCTATGAGGACGCGGTGAAGCGCTGCCCCAAGCAGGAGTCCCTGGTGGAGTGCCCCGACGGGGTGGGCACCGTGTCCGGCGTCAACCTGCTGCGCGAGCAGGTAAAGGTGCGCCTGGAGGACTCCACCGAGCAGCCCAAGAGCTACCTGACGCAGGAGATCCGGGTGGTGCGCTCCGGCAAGGGGCGCAGGCCCGAGGGCTATGAGCCGCCCGCAAAGGGGGAGCTGGAAAAGCTGCGCACCCAGGAGGGGGAGCAGCTGCGCGGCGGGCGGAAGCTGGAGGGCCCCTCCGACCTGAACCAGGTGCTGGAGCGCTATCTGGGCGACGGCGGCCAGAAGCAGCCCGAAAAGCAGGGCGGCCGCCGGAACCGGGGCCATGGAAAGGGGACGGCCCAGGGCCAGCCCAGGCAGGACAAGGCGGCCCCCGCCAAGGCCCAGCGGCAGGCCCAGCCCAAGGGGCCGGCCCAGGAGGGCGGCCAGCCCGCCGGCGCGGGTGGGCAAAACCATAAGCGGCGCTACCGCCCCCACCACCGGCGCAGGCCGGGCGGCGGACAGGAGGGACAGGGCTGATCCAGGAAAAAAACCGCCGCCCAGCGGCGGTTTTTTTATCCAAAGCGCAACCGGCACCCTCGTCCGAGGGTGTTATTAACGACAGGCAAAACCGCCCCAGGCCGCGGCCGAGGCATGGGAGGCGGGCCGCTGCTGCGGCCCGGGAAGGGAGGCGACGGCCTTGACACAGGAGCAGCGCACCCAGGTGGTGGAGCGTTGGGGGGATATGGTGTACCGTCTCGCCCTGGCACGCACCGCCAGCGTCCCCGACGCGGAGGACGTGTTCCAGGAGGTCTTTCTGCGCTATTTTCGCCATGAGGAGAGGTTCCACAACGACGAGTACCGCAAGGCGTGGCTCATCCGATGTACGGTGAACCGCTGCAAGAGCCTGCTGGCCTCCCCGTGGCGCCGCCGCATCGTCCCCCTGGAGACCGCCGAGGAGGTGGGGGTGGAGGACGACTACCGCGAGGTGTACAGCGCGGTGCTCGCCCTGCCCGGGAAATACCGGGCCGTCATCCACCTGCACTACTTCGAGGGCCTGTCGGTGGCCGAAATGGCCCAGACGCTGGACATGCCGGAGGGCACCATCAAGTCCCAGCTCAGCCGGGGCCGGGCCCTTCTGCGGGATATGCTGAAGGAGGTAGAGCTTTGAAACGCTATCAACAGGCGAACGAGGGTATCCACGCCCCCGAGGACCTAAAGGAAAAGGCCGCCCGGCCCGGGGCGCGCCGCCCCTACTCCCGCTGGATGGGGGCGGTGGCGGCGGTGCTGGTGGTGGCCGTGATCGGAGGGATCGCCATGTGGCCCGGACAGGGCGGACAGCCCATGCTGCTGTCCGGCTACAACGAGCCTGCGCTGGGGGACGGCCCCGACGGGCCCCAGCCCCGGATTATGCCAGCGGACGAGGCGGGCGGCGGCACGCCCGCGTCCTACGAGACCTGCGCCCTGGCCCTGGCGGACGAGCCGGAGATGGCCCCGTACCCCAAGGACGAGGACTTCTATTCCGACCTGGGCGAGGAGGAGGACGCCTGGAAAAAGGCCAGCGACGCCTACAGCAAGGCCTATGACGCCTGGTGGGAGAGCCGCAAGGCCCTCCGCTCCGGCACCGACTACACGGGGGTGATGGACGGCTTCATCGGCTCCACCAGCGCCCAGTTCCTGGCGGGGGCCGGGGAGGAAAACCGGATCTACTCCCCCATCAACGTCTATATGGCCCTGGCCATGCTGGCGGAGACCGCCGGGGGGGACAGCCGGGGGCAGATTCTGGAGCTCCTGGGGGTGGACTCCATCGAGGCCCTGCGGGAGCGGGCCAACGCCCTGTGGCTGGACAACTACCGGGACGACGGGGTGGTCACCTCCCTGCTGGCCAACTCCCTGTGGCTGCGGGACGGCATGACCTACAGCCAGCAGACCCTGGACACCCTGGCCAAGGTTTATTTTGCCTCCTCCTTCTCCGGGCAGATGGGCTCGGAGGCGTATAACCAGGCCCTGCGGGACTGGCTCAACCAGCAGACCAAGGGACTTTTGGAGGAGCAGGCCAAGGGGCTGGAGATGAGCCCGGACACGGTGCTGGCCCTGGCGTCCACCATCTACTTCAAGGCCGCCTGGAACGATGAGTTCAGCCAGGAGCGCACCGAGACGGACACATTCCATGCCCCCTCCGGCGATGTGGACACACAGTTCATGCACAAGGCCCTGGAGAGCACCTTTTACTGGGGGGACAATTTCACCGCCGTGAATCTCCCGTTCCAGCGGGGCGGCTCTATGTGGCTGATCCTCCCCGACGAGGGATACTCTGTGGACGGGCTGCTGGAGAGCGGCGAGGCCATGGACTTCCTCCTCGCCCCCAAGTACGACCAGCACGACGACAAGGGCAATGTGACCCGGGAGGGCTGGACCGGGCAGAAATACCTTAACATCAACCTGTCCATGCCCAGGTTCGACGTGTCCTCCGACCTGAGCCTCATCGACGGGCTGAAGGCGCTGGGGGTCACAGACGTGTTTGACTACGCGATCTCCAACTTCGATCCCCTGGGGGCGTCCACCGACGAGCCGCTGTACGTCTCCACCGTCCAGCACGCCGCCCGGGTGAAGGTGGACGAGGAGGGCTGCGAGGCGGCGGCCTACACCGTGGTGATGATGGAGGCCGGCGCGGCCATGCCGCCGGACGACGAGGTGGACTTTACCCTGGACCGGCCCTTCCTGTTCGCCGTCACGGGGGATTCCGATCTGCCCCTGTTCACCGGGGTGGTAAACCAGCCCAACGGATAAAAGAAAACCCTCCTTCCCCGCCTGGGGAGGGAGGGTTCCTTTATGCCAAAGGAGCTGGGTCCGCCTGCGGGCGGGACGGGGGCGTTACTCTCCCAAAACCCTGGCGCAGCGGGCGCACAGCTCGGCGTGGCGGCCGGGGGCGCCGATGTGCTCGTCGTGGTTCCAGCAGCGGGGGCACTTGGGGGTGTCGGAGAGCTTGACGGACACGGTGGCATCCACATCCAGGTCGGCAGGCTCGCCCTCCCGCTTGACCACCGCCACCTTGGACACGATGAACAGCGCGGCCAAATCCGCCTCGTCAAACCCAGGCAGCACCGTTCCGGCCTCCCAGGCCGCAAACGCCTTCTCGGGCAGGTGGAGGGTGACCTCCGCGTCCTGGTTCTTCTTGATGCCCTGCTCCCGGGCCTCCTCCAGGGCCTTGAGCACCACGTCCCGCACCTCCAGCAGCTCGGTCCAGCGGGCGGCCTCGGCCTCGCCCAGCGCCAGCGCCGGGTCATAGTCCGGGATGTCGTTGAACAGCACGCACTCGGGGTCGTCCCCGGCCTTGTGGGGCATGGCGGTCCAGATCTCCTGGCTGGTGAAGGCCAGGATGGGGGCCAGCATCCGGGTCATGCCGTCCACAATGCGGTACAGGGCGGACTGGGCGGAGGCGCGGCCCGCGCCGTCCCCGCAGTAGAGCCGGTCCTTGATGATATCCAAATAGAAGTTGGACATCTCCACCACACAGAAGTTGTAGACGGCCCGGTAGACGGTGTGGAACTCGTAGGCGTCGTACCCGGCGCGGACGGTCTTCACAAGGTCGTTGAACGCCGCCACAGCCCACCGGTCCAGATCCGTCATGTCCTTGACCGCCACGGCCTGGGCGGGGTGGAATCCCTCCAGGTTGCCCAGCATGTACCGGGCGGTGTTGCGGATCTTCAAATACGCCTGGGACAGCTGCTTCATGATCTCCTTGGAGATGCGCATATCCTGGGTGTAGTCGGCGGAGGCCACCCACAATCTCAGCATGTCCGCGCCGTAGTCCTTGATGATCTCCTCGGGGGGCATGGCGTTGCCCAGGGATTTGTGCATGGCCTTGCCCTCGCCGTCCACCGTCCAGCCGTGGGTGATGATCTGCTTGTAAGGGGCCGCGCCGTTACAGGCGATGGAGGTGAGCATGGAGGACTGGAACCAGCCCCGGTACTGGTCGCCCCCCTCCAAATACACGTCGGCGGGGTACTGGAGGTTGTCCCGCTGGCCGGCCACCGCCGCCCAGGTGGAGCCGGAGTCGAACCACACGTCCATGATATCGTTTTCCTTGGAGAAGCGGCCCTTGCCGCACTTGGGGCAGGCAAGGCCGGCGGGGACCAGCTCGTCCGCCGTTCGGTCGAACCACACATTGGAGCCGTGCTCCCGGAACAGCCCCGCCACGTGGGAAATGGTTTCGGGGGTGACGACGGCCTCCCCGCAGCCGTCGCAGTAGAACACCGGGATGGGCACGCCCCACACCCGCTGGCGGGAGATGCACCAGTCATTGCGCTCGGTGATCATAGACACCATGCGGTCCTTGCCCCAGGCGGGGTGCCAGGAGATGCCGTCGCAGGATTTGACAGCCTGGTCCTTGATGGCGTCCACGGAGCAGAACCACTGCTCGGTGGCCCGGTAGATGATGGGGTGCTTGCACCGCCAGCAGTGGGGGTAGGAGTGGGTGATCCGGGCCTTGGCCAGCAGGAAGCCCTCCGCCTCCAGGTCGGCCACCACCTGGTCGTTCCCCTTGGCGTAGAACTGCCCGTTATACCGGGCGTCGGTCATCACGCCCTTGGCGTTCACGGGGACGGGCACGCCGATGTGGGTGAGCCCCGCGTCGTCGTAGCGCTTGCACACGTCGAAGTCCTCCGCGCCAAAGCCCGGGGCGGTGTGGACGCAGCCGGTGCCCGCGTCCAGGGTGACGTGACCGCCGTTCAAGATCACGCTGTCCTGGTCCAGCAGGGGGTGCCTGGCCGCCATCAGCTCGAAATCCGCGCCCTTGAGGGTGGCCAGGATTTTGCAGGCGTCATAGTCCAACCCCGCCTGTTTGCACACGCCCTGCGCCAGCTCCTTGGCCATGATATAGACCTCACCGTTAGGGGCCTGGAGGAGCACATAGTCAAAGTCCGCGTTGAGGGAGATGGCGGCGTTGCCGGGGATGGTCCAGGGGGTGGTGGTCCAGATGACGAAGAACAGCTTGCTGAGGTCGCAGTATTGGCCCAGCTTCCCCTTGTCGTCCTTCACCGGGAACTTGACGAAGATGGTGGTGCAGGGGTCGTCCTGGTAGTCGATCTCCGCCTCCGCCAGGGCGGTCTGGTCGTGGGGGCACCAGTACACGGACTTCATGCCCTTGTAGATCAGGCCCTTTTCCGCCATCTTGCCGAATACCTCGATCTGCTTGGCCTCAAACTCGGGCAGCAGGGTGATATAGGGGTTCTCCCACTCCCCCAGCACCCCCAGGCGCTGGAACTGCTCGGTCATCCGGCCCACGTACTGGGTGGCGAACTCCTGGCACTTGTCCCGGAAGGCGGCCACGGACATTTCCTCCCGCTTGACGCCCTTGTCCTTCAAGACGGCGGTCTCGATGGGCAGGCCGTGGGTGTCCCAGCCGGGGACGTAGGGGGCGCAGTAGCCCGTCATGTTCTTGTATTTGACGATGATATCCTTCAGGATCTTGTTCATGGCGGTGCCGATGTGGATATTGCCGTTGGCATAGGGCGGGCCGTCGTGGAGGACGAACTTGGGCTTGCCGGCGTTTTTGTCCATCAGCTTGTGGTAGGTGATCCTGGCCCACTCGGGGTTGAGCAGCTCGGGCTCCCGCTTGGGCAGGCCCGCCCGCATGGGGAAGTCGGTCTGGGGCAGGTGTACGGTCTTGTTGTAGTCCATGGGTGTGTTCTCCTTTACATTTTTCTGCCCTCGCCGGGCGGGCGTTCCTTTTTCTTGCAAGAAAAAGGAACCGAAAAAGAACCTTTGATCGCGAAACTTCGTTTCGCGCCGGGCAGCTTTATTTGCGGCGGTTGCGCCGGCCCAGCAAATAATCGACGCTGACATTGTAATAGTCCGCAATATTCTCAAGCACAGAAGCAGTTGGCTCCCGTTTTCCCTGCTCATATCTGCAATATGCGCTTAAAGACAACCTCAAGGCCGCAGCAATGTCCTCCTGCCTGAGATTTCTTTCTGTTCTGAGTTCCTTTAGGCGCTCCGGCAATTTCATTGAAACACCCCCTTGACAAGTACGCTCGGAATAGCTATAATACTATTCCAGACGGAATAGTTGAGAGGAGCTGGCAATAGAATGGACGATATATTCGATATGCTGATGCAGGAGATCGAGCAGGGCGCGTTCCCCTATTTTTTCGCGCAGGGGGAGTACCGCCGAAGCCAGCAGAGCGTATTAGAGCATTATCAATGGCTGGAGGAGCATTTGGGCGACAAGGAAAAAGCCCATTTGGAGCAGGCCCGTGCGGCGGACGTGTCTATGGATACCTTGGAGCGGGAGGCTATGACGCGAGTTGCCCTTGCTGTGGGCATCCGCCTGACCCTTCCGACCTAAAACAAAAACGCCCCTGCCCCCAAACGGAGACAAAGGCGCAAACCCCTGCGGTACCACTCCAATTCCGTAGAAGCGCTGAGCCGTCGTGAGCAGCGGGCTTAGAACCGCGTCGCGAACAGGCGAAGCGTGACAATACGGCACTCGTGCGTCCTGTAACGGGGACTTCCGGCGGGGCCTACTGGCGCAGCTGTCTGAGACAGTCGCGTTGGGTCCGCGGCTCCCAGGGGATCTTCGCCGGGCCCGCCCCGCCGCCCTCGCACCGTGCGGGCGGCTCTCTGGGAGGCGGCTTTTCCAGCTACTCGTCCTGTTCAAAGCCTGTTTGAGATTTCTCCCCGCCCCGGCGGGGAGAAATCTGTAATTTTGTTTTCGCATCCGCCCGGTGGAGCGGACGCTATTTATATTATAGGCGCAAAGGGGATTTGTCAACCGTTTTTCCAGGAAAAGTTCCACAAAAAACGCGGCCCGGCCGCTTGATGCCGCCGCCGGCCCGGCCCGAGCGGTCCGCCCGCTCAGGCGCAGGGGGCGGGCCCCGCCTGCCAGTCAGTGCCCAGACACGGGCGGCAGCGCCAATAGGGGCAGCCGCGCCGAACGCCCCACGCGCCGGAAGGGCCTGCATCTGCTTTGCGTATAGGGCGTCCCCATAAGGGTGCATAGGGGCCGCGGCCCCTATGCGCGCTCTTTGGTTACTTTCTCTCGCGCGAGAGAAAGTAACGCCCCCGGCAGGGCGCAGCCCTCTCCTTACCGCCGCGCTGAGAAGGCGTGCCACCCGCCCCGCGAGCGGTGGCAGGCGATGATGAAGCCGTTGGCCTCCAGCGCGGCGCGCACCTCCCCCTCCCGACCGTCAATGATGCCGGAGGTGAGGAATACCCCGTCCGGGGCCATCAGCTCCCCGGCCTTTGCCGACAGGGGGATGATCACGTCGGCCACGATGTTGGCCAGCACCACCTGGCTGCCGCCCGGGTTCAGCCGGGCCGCCAGCGCGCGGTCATGGAGCACGTCCCCGGCGTATACCGCCAGCCGGTCCGGGCCGATGCCGTTCAGGGCCGCGTTTTCAAAGGCCACGTCCGCCGCCTTGGGGTCAATGTCCACCCCCACCGCCTGGGAGGCCCCCAGGGCGAGGGCGGCGATGGCCAGTATCCCGGAGCCGCAGCCCAAATCCAGCACCCTGTCCCCGGGCCGGAGGACCTGCTCCAGCAACTCCAGGCACAGCTGGGTGGTGGGGTGGGCCCCGGTGCCGAAGGTGAGGCCGGGGTTTAGGTACAGCGGCGTCCGGCCCTCCGGCACCGCCTGTCCCCGCATCCAGTCGGGGACGATGTACACCCGTCGCCCCACCGGGATGGGCTGATAGTACTTCTGCCAGGAGGTGGCCCAGTCCTCCTCCCGGAGGGAGACGGTCTGGGGCTCGTACTCCTCCAGCCCCGCCAGGTACTGCCGGAGCTGGCGCTGTCCCTGCTCGCTGTCCGGGACGTAGAACTTCACCCGGCTGGCCCCCTTCATGCGCTGGGCCAGGCCCTCGTCCACATAGTCCCAATACTGGCGGTTCTGCTCCAAAAAGCGGAGGAAATCCCTCTCCTCCTCCACCACCAGCCCGGCCATGCCGTTGGCGGTGAGGATATCGCATACCCGCTCCAGCCTGTCCGCCGGGACGGGCAGGGTCACTTCCAGCCATCTATCATCCATATGATCGCCCCCATGTACCTACGCTTTGCGGGCGGCTGGACGCCCGGTCGCTTTCACTGCGTCTCGGATAAAAAACAGATCTGCTTTGCAGACCCTGGTTTTTTATCCTCGTTCCGCTCCAAGCTCCCTCGCAGCCGCCCGCTCCGCGCATTTATTTCACCTTGATCTGCTTCACGCTGTCCAGCCGGATCAGCTTTTCGCACTCCTTTTTCGTCCCCTCATTGGCCAGGACAAGGGCCCAGTCCTCGTCGGCGTCCAGCACCCTGCACACCTTGCCCGTCACGTCGCCGTCCCCGGCCTCCACCGTGAGGGTGACGGTATTCCCCACCTGCTTGCGCATCTGCTCCCCCAGGCCCGCCGCCCGGACGGAGCCCAGGCCGTTGTCCCGCAAAATGCGCTCCAGCCGGTTCACCTTGCCCATGAGGAAAAGCACCATAATAAACGAAAAAAAGCCAAAGTATTCCATTGTCCGCCCCTCCTCAGTTCAGCTCCAGGGGGGAGCGCTTTGCCGCCTCCCCGTCCTTGAGGAAGGTGATGGTGCTGATGGTGGACAGGGGGATCAGCCGCACCTCGTTTTTCTGGGGCTTCTTCTGGTTCACCACCACTTCCACGTTGGCCCAGGCGCCGTCGAAGTCCCGGATCACGCACCACTCATGGATGACGGGCATTCCGTCGCCCTCATAGAAGGTCAGCTTTACCCGCCTGCCCTGGGCCTGTTCCAGCAGCCGGGTCACCGGGGGCTTCACCGGGTTCCCCTTCTCGTCCACCCCGTCCTGGAGGAGGTAGTCGCAGCTCACCTCCAGAATCTGGGCCATGCGCACGATCTTGTCCGTCTCCGGGTAGGCGGCGTCCGACTCCCAGCGGCTCACCGCCTGCCGGGTCACGTCCAGCTTTTCCGCCAGCTGCTCCTGGGTCAGGTTTTTGGCCCGGCGGGCCTCCGCCAGTTTGTTTCCTAAGCTCATCAAATTCACCTCATAAAACCGGGAGGTCTCCTCCCCTTGATGCCCTCAGCATACCAAGACCCGGCGGTTTGACCAGCGTTTTGCCGTTTCCAAATGTAACGTTTGGGTTGCACAGAAGCGCGGAGCCGTCGTGAGCAGCGCAGTCAGCCCCCCGCCCGGGAAGTCAGCTCCTTCAAGGTCACCTCATACGCCTCCCGCTCATAGGGCAGCACGGGGAGCTGTTCCGGCTGCTGCCAGCCCTTGAGCTGGAACAGGCGGCGGATGAGGAAATCGGTGAAGTCCGGGTTCTTCACCAGGATGGGGCCGGTGAGGTGGGTGGCGAACACATTGCCGTCCACATAGCCCTCCCCCGGGGAGCCGTCCCCGGCGTTGCCGGGGCCCCGCTCCACCTGGTCAAACAAGGGGGCGGCCACCCCGAAGGTTTCGGAGCACTTGTTCATAAAGCCCACCACGAAGCTCTCCCACAGGGAGGCGCGGGCCACCACGTCCTCCGGGGAGCGATTGCCCGTCTCCCGGGTGGTGAAATCCGCAAAGCCCAGGCAAGGCCAGACCCTGCCGTCCGCGCCGGTGATGGACGCGCCCAGCAGCTCCATGGCGCTGCCGGTGAACAGCACCACCGCCCCCCGGTCCACGGCGGCCTTCAGCGCCTCCCTGTGGGGCAGCAGGGCGGACAGCGCCGCCTTCTGGGTGCGCTCGGCGCCCGCGCCCATATAGATGAAATCGGCGCGGGAGAAGTCCGGCGTGTCCTCAAACAGGGCGGTGTCCACCCTCACGGACACCCGCATGGCCTCCAGGTGGCGGCGGAGCACTGCCACGTTGGCGTATTCCCCATACAGGGACATGCAATCGGGATAGAGATGCAAAATGGTCAGTTCCATAAAAACCTTCCTTGATATTCCTCAAATTATCGTACCCAGTATCAACATGACTACGCTCCGATTGGACACGCGGCCGGGCCGCTTTCGCTGCGGCGCAGGCAAACCCCGGCCCCAACTTGTGGGTCCTGGGCTTTTGCCTTTGCTCCGCTCCAAGTTCCCCTGGGTGTCTATCATCGCGCTGCGTGCTCCAACAGCTTGTCCCGGTCGGAGAAGCAGGTCACCACATACAGGTCCTCGTCCCCGTTCTCCTTCAGATACGCCGCCGCCGCGGGGATGGACTCCCCCACCTCGATTTTGTCCGCGGGGATCTGGCTGTACTTGAAGCGCACCGCCAGGTCGTTGCAATACCGGCCGTACAGCATGATTTTCCCGATATGGGGGGCGTTGAGCCGGTCAAAGTCGATATCCCACAGCCAGCTGGTCTCGCCGGTGAAGTATTTCCGGCTGATGGCGTCCACAATGACCAGCACCGTGCAGGGCTTTTCTGTGGCGGCGATATAGCTGAGGTTGGTGTCGTAGGCCACCGAGTTTTCGTGCTTGGAGGTGAGCAGGGTGCCCCGGTGCTCCCCCAGACGGAAGGTAATCATCCGCCCGTTTTTCAACATATAGTTGTTGATGACCCCGGATATAACGTCGGGGGACACCCCCGCCAGAGCGCACACCGACCAGGCGGCCAGGATGTTATACACGTTATAAATGCTCTTGAAGGCCAGGCAGAGCGGCCTGTCGCCGTTGATGGTGAGCCTGCCCGCCTTCAGGTCCAGGGCGGTGACGGCGAAATCGGGTTTGTGGCGCTTGTGGCCGCAGGCGGGACAGGCGTAATGGCCGATGTGGGCGTAGTGGAAGCAGGAGTATTCCATGGGCCCCTTGCACACCGGGCAGCGCGCCCCGTCGTGGTACACGCCCCGGTGCTCCCTGGTGCTGACGGAGCACTCGTCCAGCCCGAACCACTTCACCCTGTCCGGGGCGTGGTCCCGGGCAAAGCAGGACACCAGGGGGTCGTCGGCGTTGAGCACCAGGGTGGTCTCGGGGAAAACGGCGTCCTTCACCGCGTCGTACACCCACTCCGAATGGCCGTTGCGGGAGAGCTGGTCCCGGTAGAGGTTGGTGATGACGAAGTGGGTGGGGTGGAACCATTTAAAAGTATGCCGGGCGTAGCGCTCGTCGCTCTCCAGCAGCAGCACGTCCCCCCGCATTTTTCCCCCCAGGGTGCAGTGGGACAGGATGAGGGTGGCCACCCCCTCGATCTGGTTGGAGCCCTCCTTGTTATAGACCACCCGCCGCCCGTCCTGCTCCAGGATGGCGGCGATCATCTCCACGGTGGAGGTCTTGCCGTTGGAGCCGGTGACGGCGATGATCTTCTCGGGCAGCTTTACCCGGCCCAGCACATTGGGGCACACCTTCAGGGCGAACTGCCCCGGCAGGGAGCTGCCCTTGCCGATGAGCCCGCCGATAAAGCGCAGGAGCTTGCACAGGATCACGGCCAAAAATAATCTCATGTCAATGCTTCCTCTCACAGTCGTTTGAATGGGAAGAACAGGCAGAGCTGTCCGCCCTCCGCCGGGCGCCGGCATTCCTGCGCCGCCCCGGCCAGGGACAGCCCCCGGCGCTCCAGCTCGCCCAGCCCTGCCCGGAAGGCGGCGGTGCAGTCCCCCTCCACCTTCGCCTGAAGGCAGGCGAAGGCGGGCAGGGTCCATTTCACCCAGCCCTCCGGCGGCAGCGCCTCCGGGGGAACCTGGACCCCCGCCAGATACAGCCCCCGGGTGAAGCCGTCCTCCCAGGGCAGGAAGGAGCGGGACAGGTCGCTCATGGCGCCCCAGATACCCACGGGCACGCCGTTTTCATCCCGCAGGGCCAGCGCCTCCACCTCGCTGAACCGGGCGTTGGCCTGCTCCCACAGGGCAGGGGCGGGATTGTGCCCCGGCTCCGCCCCGCCCTCCATGCCAATGATAGAGACTGAGGGCAGCTCACAGATTATGATCTCCATCGCGCGAACCCCTCTCCAAGTAGATCATCAATGCCGTCACATCCGCCGGGGACACCCCGGACACCCGGGACGCCTGCCCCAGGTTCAGCGGGCGGATTTTGTCCAGCTTCTGCCTCGCCTCCAGCCGCAGGCCCTGGATGCTTAAATAGTCCATGTCCGGGGGGAGGGCTCTGCCCTCCAGGCGGCGCAGCTCCTCCACCTGCCGGTTCTGCCGGTCGATGTAGCCCTGGTACTTCACGGAAATCTCCACCTGCTCCCTGATTTCCGGGGGGAGGGCGGGCCGCTCCGGGTCGAAGGGGGCCAGCGCGGCATAGTCCAGCCTGGGGCGGCGCAGCAGGTCGATGAGCCGCGCGCCGTGGGGACAGGGGGGCTCCCCCCTCCCCTCCAAGAGCCCGTCCAGCGCGGGGGAGGGGGGAGCGCCCGTGTGCTCCAGGCGTTTAATCTCCCGGTCCACGGCGGCATACTTCTCCTCCACCTGGGCCAGCCGCTCCGCGCTCACCAGGCCAACCCGGTGTCCGTAATGGGCCAGCCGCCGGTCCGCGTTGTCCTGGCGGTGGATGAGCCGGTACTCTGTCCGGGAGGTCATCATGCGGTAGGGCTCGTTGGTCCCCTTTGTCACCAGATCGTCGATGAGCACCCCGATATAGCCGTCCCCCCGGCTCAAAACCAGGGGCGGCAGGCCCTTGATCTTCAGCGCGGCGTTGATACCCGCCACCAGGCCCTGGGCGGCGGCCTCCTCGTACCCCGAGGAGCCGTTGAACTGCCCCGCGCCGTACAGGCCGGGCACCGCCCTGCACTCCAGGGTGGGCAGCAATTGGGTGGGGTCGGCGCAGTCGTACTCGATGGCGTAGGCGCACCGGGTCATCTCGGCGTGCTCCAGGCCGGGGACGGTGTGGAGCATGGCGGCCTGCACCTCCTCGGGCAGCGAGGAGGAAAAGCCCTGAATATACAGCTCCTCCGTGTTCAGCCCCATAGGCTCGATGAACAGCTGGTGCCGGGGCTTTTCGGGGAAGCGCACCACCTTGTCCTCAATGGAGGGGCAGTACCTGGGCCCCACCCCCTCGATCACCCCGGAGAACAGGGGGGAACGGTGGAGGTTGTCCCGGATGACCTGGTGGGTGGCCTCGTTGGTGTAGGTCAGGTAGCACACCGCCCGGTTTTCCGGGGGCGCTTGCGTGGTAAAGGAAAAGGGCACGGGCACATCGTCCCCCGGCTGGATTTCCATTTGGGAGAAGTCCACGCTGCGGCGGTTTACCCGGGGGGGCGTGCCGGTCTTGAAGCGGCGGATGGACAGCCCCAGCCCCTTGAGGCAGTCCGTCAGGGGCAGGGCGGCGGCCATGCCGTCGGGGCCGGAGGAGCGGGCGACCTCCCCCACGATGGTGCGCCCCCCCAGGTAGGTGCCGGTGGCGATCACCGCCGCCTTGACCTGATAGGTGGCCCCGGTGGCGGTGCGGACAGCCGATACCGCGCCGTTTTCCGTGAGGAGCTGCGTCACCTCGGCCTGCTTGACCCACAAATTCTCCTGGCGCTCCAGGGTGTGCTTCATCACCTCCTGGTACCGGCGGCGGTCCGCCTGGGCCCGGAGGGACCACACCGCGGGGCCCTTGCCCCGGTTGAGCATCCGGTACTGGATGCAGGCCCGGTCGGCGGCCCGGGCCATCTCGCCCCCCAGGGCGTCGATCTCCCGGACCAGGTGGCCCTTCCCGGTGCCGCCGATGGCGGGGTTGCAGGGCATATTGCCCACCGCGTCCAGGTTGATGGTGAAGCACAGCGTCCTCAGCCCCATCCGGGCGGCGGCCAAGGCGGCCTCGATGCCCGCGTGGCCCGCGCCCACAACGGCGATATCAAATTGTCCGGCGTCATAGCGCATGACGCGGCCTCCCTTTCCCATTGTGCGGGGGCGCGGCCCCCGGTGCTCAGCGTGTCAGCGTCACCACCGCCACCTCCGGGCGGTTGAACACGCGCAGGCCCTTGAAGGGCACGGTGTTGTTCCCCAGCCCCCGGGAGACAAACAGCGCGCTGTCCCCCACGGCGTATACCCCCGAGGTCCAGGGCGGGAAAAACCGCCGGTCGGTGCCGATGAGCCCGCCCACAAAGGGCAGGCGGACGATCCCCCCGTGGCCGTGGCCGGACATGACGAAATCATACCCGGCGGCGGCGTACTGCCCGAAATGGTCGTTGCGGTGGGCCAGCAGCAGGGTGAACAGGCCGGGGGCCTGGCCCTCGATCTGGGCGCGCAGCTCCTCCGGGGTGGTCTGGTCGGCGCGGCCGTTGGGGTCGTCCACCCCGGCCAGCACCAGCTTAGAGCCGCCGCGCTCCAAAATTTCATATTGGTTGGACAGCACCGACACCCCGCACTGGGCCAGCACCGCCTTCAGCTCCCGCACCGTCCCCGAGCCCAGGGCCCACTCGTGGTTGCCGGTGACGTAGTAGGACGGCGCGATGGCCGCCAGGCCCCTTGCCAAGGCGGGGACCATCTCCAGCTGGGATTTTTGGTCGATGAGGTCGCCGGTGACGACGATGAGGTCGGGGCGCTCTGCCCGCACCCGCTCCAGCAGTTCCCGGCTCCCCGCCCCGTACTCGTGGCCGTGGAGGTCGGAGAGGTGGACGATGGTAAAGCCGTCGAAGCCCTGGGGCAGGCCGGGGAGCTGCGCCAGGGCGCGGCAGGTCTGAAGGCCCCAGCACTGCCATTGCAGCCAGAGCCAGCCGCCCACCGCCAGCACCGGCAGGGCGATGAGCCACCGCCGGGGATGGCGGCGCTTTCGCCGGGGGCGGCGGTGGGCCGCGCCCTCCCGCTCACTCGCCGTCATGGAGGTAGTAGGGCCGCATCAGGCTCTTGTGCTGGGTGGAGTCCTTCTGCCGGTCGGAGCGCATGGGGGCCTCGATGGGCCGGGGACGCTCGTCCCGGCGGCGGCGCTTCTTTCCCGCCAGGGAGGGGGGCAGGACGGGCTCCCGGGCGGGCTGGGCGGGGGCCCCCTGCCGCTTGCCCTGGCGGCGGGGCTTGGACTGCTGGGGCCTGGGGGGCGCGGCCTGCTCCTTGGGCGCGCCCTGCCCGCGCCCGCCCTGGGCCTGGGGCCGGGGCGCGGGGCGCCGGGGGGCCAGCAGCCGGGCGGTGGCGTCCATAATCACATCGGAGTCCAGGGGGCTGGGCTTATAAAAATCGGCGTCGGGCACCGAGGGGGCGTCGGGCAGGGTATCCTGGATGCGGCCCTGGCGCACGCCCCGGCCGATGGGCTTGCTGCGCAGGACCAGGGGGGCCTCCTGCGCCGGGACCGGGGACAGGGCGGCGTCTGCGCCGGACTTTTTGCGCCGGCGCTTTTTCTTTTTGGGCGCGTCCTCCCCGGCAGGGGCGGGGGGGACGTCGGCGGCCGGAGCGGCGGCCGGCCTGCGCTGCTCCGCCCGGGCCTTGTTTTCCGCGTCCCTGGAGCGGCGCCTTTCCTTGGCGGCGGCCCGGGCCTCGGCGTCCTCGGAATTCACGGGCCGTCCCCGCTTGTCCTTTTGGGGCGGGTCAAAGTTCTCCATGGGGAAGGGGTGGCCCTCCACCACCGGGATGGGCCTGCCCAGCAGCTTCTCAATGGCGCGCAGCTCGTCCTTCTCGTCGAACTGGCAGAAGGAAACGGCCTCCCCCTCCCGCCCGGCCCGGCCGGTGCGGCCGATGCGGTGGACGTAGGTCTCGGGCACGTCGGGCAGGTTGTAGTTAAACACGAAGGGCAGATCGGTGATGTCGATGCCCCGGGCGGCGATATCGGTGGCGCACAGCACCCGCACCCGGCCCGCCTTGAAGTCGCCGAGGGCCTGCACCCGGGCGGTCTGGCTCTTGTTGCCGTGGATGGCGGCGGCGGAGATGCCCCGCTTGATGAGATCCTGGGCGATGCGGTTGGCCCCGTGCTTGGTGCGGGAGAACACCAGGGCGGAGGAGATGTGCCGCTCCTCCATAAGATGGGCCAGCAGCTTGGTCTTGTTGGATTTGTCCACATAATAGAGGGACTGCCTGACGGCCTCCACCGGGGAGGACACCGGGTCCACCTCTACGCGCTGATAGTCGTGGAGCAGGCCGTTCACCAGCCCCATCACCTCCGGGGGCATGGTGGCGGAGAAGAACAGGGTCTGCTTTTGCTCCGGCAGCAGCTTCAAAATCCGCTTTACGTCGTGGATAAACCCCATGTCCAGCATCCGGTCCGCCTCGTCCAGCACGAAGATCTCAATGCGGGACAGGTCCAGCAGGCCCTGGCCGTGGAGATCCAGCAGCCGCCCCGGGGTGGCCACCAGGATGTCCAGGCCCCGCCGGATGGCGTCCACCTGGGGCTGCTGGCCCACGCCGCCGAAGATGACGGCCGAGCGCAGGGGCAGGTTCCGGCCGTAAGCGGTGAAGCTGTCCTGGATCTGGATGGCCAGCTCCCGGGTGGGGGTGAGGATGAGCGCCCGGATCACCCGGGGCCTGGGCATGGGCCCGCTGAGGCGCTGGAGGATGGGGGCTGCGAAGGCGCAGGTTTTGCCGGTGCCCGTCTGGGCGCAGCCCAGCACGTCCCGCCCCGCCAGGGCGGGAGGGATGGCCTTGCGCTGGATGGGGGTGGGGTCTGTGTACCCCGCCTGGGTGAGGGCCTTTAAAATGGGGGCGGTAAGCCCCAGGTCGCGGAAATTCATCGTTATTCGTCCTATCTTAAAATCATTATCATCTGCCTGCCAGAGCTTTGCTGACTGCGTTCACCGTCTCCGCCAGGCTCTGGCCCCCGGCCGGGATGGTGATGTGGGCGCATTTCTCATAGAGCGGGACCCGGCGCCGGTATACGTCGGCCAGGGTCTGGCCGGGGGACATGGCGATGCCCCGGGACGCCTGGTTGTGGATGCGCCGCGCCACGTCCTCCAAGGGCAGCTGGAGGTAGACCACCGTGCCCAGCGCCCGCATGTGGGCGGCGGCCTGCTGCGTGCACACGCAGCTTCCCCCGGGGGCCACCACCGTCCCCCGGCAGCGCAGGGAGCAGATGGCGTCCCGCTCCAGCTCCAGAAACCGCTCCACCCCCCGCCGGTCGATCAGCTCCTGGAGCAGGGCGCCCTCCCGCTCCTGTATGAGCAGGTCCACGTCCAGGAAGCCCATCCCCAGGGCCTTGGCCAGCACCACGCCCACGGTGCTTTTGCCAGAGCCGGGCATACCAACTAAAATAATGTTGTCCATCCGGCTCCCTCCTGATACCAGCAATTCCCCGTCCGCAGGGGCAGGGCTGTAAAAGAACAGCATATTATACCAGGAAAGCGGCCCCAGCACAAGGGGGGCGGCAGGGATATTTTGGGGGAAGGGATGGGGGCGTCCCCCCTCTGGGCGCAAAAAGCCCGCCCGGCGGGGGGCCGGGCGGGCGGCGTCAGCGCGTCTGGGGGTAGCCGAAGGTGACCGGCTCCACGCCGGGGTGGAGGGCGGAAAAGGTGTAGCCCGCGCCCTGATAGCCCTCGATGACGGCGGGCAGGGCGTCCACAGTGGTACCCCGGGCGGCGCTGTCGTGGGCGAGCACCACCACCAGCTCCCGCCCGATCCCCTTCAGGCAGTCGGCGGCGATGTCCCAGGCGGGACGGGGACGGGGGGTGGCGTCCTGGGCGGAGGCGTTCCAGTCGAAATAGACGAAGCCCCGGCGGGTCATCTCGGCGATGATCTCCTGGTACACCCCCCGGTCATAGCCGTTGATGCTGCCGCCGGGGAAGCGGTACAGCTGGGGATAAACGCCGGTGACCTCATAGATCCACTGGTAGAGGGCGCTGAACTCGTCCAGAAACGCCTCCACCGAGGCGTATACCTTTTTGTAGTCGTGGGTCCAGCTGTGCATGGCCAGGGTGTGGCCCGCCGCCGCCACGGCGCGCATCCGCTCCTGGTCGGCCTGGCCCGTCTTGCCCTCCCCCACCACGAAGAAGGTGGCCTTGACGCCGTAGCGCTCCAGAATTTCCAGCACCCGGCCGGTGTTGGGGGAAGGGCCGTCGTCAAAGGTGAGGCAGCACACCTTTCCCCCGCTCACCGTCTCCCCCGTCCATTCCGGGGCGTAGAAGTCGGGGTAGAGCCGGGTATATTCAGGGGTCGTGCCGTCGGGGGCGGCGATGGAATACTCCTCCAGCAGGCCGATGGTGCTGCGGGCCTGGTCCAGCTCCCCCTCCAGCCGCTCCAGCTGGGCCTGGGCGGCGGAAAGCTGGGCCTGGGCCTGCTCCAGGCCGGTCCGCTGGGCGTCCAGCTCCCCCGCCAGCTGCCGGGCGTACCGCCCCTGGCCGTCCAGCGCGGCGCAGCGCAGGGCCAGCCAGACGCACAGCGCCGCCAGCGCCCCGGCCAGCGCAGAGACCGCCCAGAACAGGGGCCTGCCCACCCCTTGGGCGGGGGCGGACTCCGGGCCGTCCTCCAAGCTGTCCGGGGGCGGGAGGAGCCCCTCCGGCTGTGCTGAAGTTGTGCTGTGCTCCGCCGCCTGATCCATGTAAAACCGCCCCCCAGCTCTCTCTCAATGTGGATTCCAGTATATGTCGAATCCTGTCGAAAATCAAGGGGTTATGTAAACCTGTAATCATTTGTCATGAAACTGTAATTTTTTGAAGAAAAGCCCTCTCCGGCCGGGAGAGGGCTCTGAGACCTATGATTCCAGATCGTATTTTATCCGCCCGTAATACCAGCCTGTCATCCCGGCCTTCTTCACCAGACGGCCCCGGCGGGTCTCCCGCACCAGGGAGAGCCGGTCCCCGGGGGAGACGGGCAGGGCGTAGTCGGTGGCGTCCTCGGTGTGGGTGGTTCCGTTCCGGGCGGTCCAGATGAAATCCCCGGGGACCCACAGCTCCCGCCCGGAGGAGGGGTGGCGGATGAGGGCGCAGCCCCCCTCCTCCCGCAGCACCTCCACGGCGCTGTCCGACCAGCGGATGTTGATGGGGTTGTCCGAGGGCGGCTGCCCGTCCAAGGCGGTGGCGGCGGGCAGGCCGTCGTACCAGGCGCACGACATGTCCTGCCCGTATATGTCCGGGATGATGAGGGCGTTGAGCTGGCCGTCCACCTTGAGCACACAGCCGCCGTCGATGGAGGCGATGTGCCGCTCCCGGTCGATGAGGGGGGCGGAACGCTGCACGCGGGGATTGTACAGGGTGACGGGCCAGTGGCCTGCCACCACCCATTTGCGGAAGCTGTGCCCCTGCCCCAGGAAGTCGTCGTTCTTCATGCATTCGTAGGCGGAAAGCTCCTCCAGCCGGTCCTCCCTGGGCACGCCGCCGTGGACGAAGAGGAAATTCCCCGCCTCCAGGATGTGGGGGAGGCGCAGCATAAAATCCGTCTCCGCCGGGAAGCGCTCCAGCAGGGCGGTGCGCAGGGCGGGCAGGTCCCCCGGGCCGCCGGGGAGCGGCAGCCCGGCCTCCGCGGCCATCTGGAGCAGGACGGAGGTGTCCCGCCAGAAATCGGACAGGACGGGCCAGATCTGCTCATCCACGCTGCCGCGGCGGGCCGGGCCGTCCATGTGGGCGGTCATCCCGATGCGGAAGGCGTCGTCGCCGGGCCGCCCGCCCTCCAGGAACATGTGGTCGATGTAGTCGCAGTTGCCGCACAGGGTATAGACCGTGTGGGTCTTTTGCAGCTCCAGCACATAGCGCAGGGTGGCCAGGCTGTCCCGGCCCTTTTCCAGCAGGTCGCCCACGATAATCAGCACATCGGCGGGGGTAAAGCGGACTTGCTCCAAAATTCCCTTCAAAAAGGGCAGGTTGCCGTGAACGTCGCTGACGGCGACGACCCGGCGGCCCGGTTGGATTTCGGGCCGGATCACCCAGGCGGGACGGGGCATGGGCAGGCATCTCCTTTCGGCGCGGACAGCCGCAGCGGGATAGCTGCGGCTTTCTAACATTCTACCACAACAAAAGCCCCATTTCCACCCCACAGATTATTTACAATTTCCTCTTTTTTCTGCTAAGGGGTTGTGATATACTGTTTCGAGTTAAAATGGGCCAAAAACGCGGGGACCGCCCCGCGGGGGAGCTTGGACGGAAAGGGAAGCGGCCCGGCCAAACCGAACGTGAACGTGACAACGGGGCTTTTACTATAAATGAACGGAAGAGAAAGGACACACAAGCTATGGGTCTGTTTGCAAAAGTATTCGGCACCCGCTCCCAGCGGGAGGTCAAGGCGCTCACCGCCACGGTGGACAAGATCGAGGCGCTGGAGGAGGAGTACCGCGCCCTCAGCGACCGCCAGCTCCGGGCCAAGACGGACGAGTTCAAATCCCGCCTCGCCGGCGGCGAGACGCTGGACGGCATTCTCCCCGAGGCCTTCGCCACCGTGCGGGAGGCGGCCGTGCGGGTGCTGGGCCAGCGGCCCTACCGGGTGCAGCTCATCGGCGGCATCATCCTCCACCAGGGCCGCATCGCCGAGATGAAGACCGGCGAGGGGAAAACCCTGGTGGCCACCCTGCCCGCCTACCTCAACGCCCTGACGGGGAAGGGCGTGCACATCATCACCGTGAACGATTACCTGGCCAAGTACCAGAGCGAGTGGATGGGCAAGGTGTACAAGTTCCTGGGTTTGTCCGTGGGGCTGATCATCCATGGGGTGGGCAAGGAGGAGAAGCGGCGGGCCTATGCCGCCGACGTGACCTACGGCACCAACAACGAGTTCGGCTTCGACTACCTGCGGGACAACATGGCCATCTACTCCGATGAGCTGGTGCAGCGGGGCCATGTGTTCGCCATTGTGGACGAGGTGGACTCCATCCTCATCGACGAGGCCCGCACCCCCCTCATCATCTCTGGCCAGGGGGAGCAGTCCACCCAGCTCTACCAGCTGGCGGACAGCTTCGTGGCCCGGCTGAAGTGCCGCCGGGTGGCCTCGGTGGACGCCAAGGCGGAGGAGGACGCCTCCGACGAGGCGGATTATATCGTGGACGAGAAGGCCCGCACCGCCACCCTCACCGCCCAGGGCGTGAAGAAGGCGGAGCAGGCGTTCAATGTGGAAAACCTGTCCGACCCGGAGAACACCACCCTCACCCACCACATCAACCAGGCCATCAAGGCCCGGGGGGTGATGCGCCGGGACATCGACTACGTGGTGAAGGACGGCGAGGTTATCATCGTGGACGAGTTCACCGGCCGCCTGATGTACGGCCGGCGGTATAACGAGGGCCTGCACCAGGCCATCGAGGCCAAGGAGCACGTCACCGTGGCCAGGGAGTCCAAGACGCTGGCCACCATCACCTTCCAGAACTACTTCCGCCTGTACGAAAAGCTGTCGGGCATGACGGGCACCGCCATGACCGAGGAGGAGGAGTTCGGCGCCATCTACAATCTGGACATTGTGGAGATCCCCACCAACCGCCCCCTGGCCAGGATCGACCAGCCCGACCTGGTGTACAAGACCAAGCAGGGCAAGTATAACGCGGTGGTGGAGCAGATCCGGGCCTGCCACGAGAAGGGCCAGCCGGTGCTGGTGGGCACGGTGTCCATCGAGATCTCGGAAATGGTGAGCAAAATGCTCACCCGGGCGGGCATCAAGCACAACGTGCTGAACGCCAAGCACCACGAGAAGGAGGCGGAGATCGTGGCCCAGGCGGGCCGCCTGGGGGCGGTCACCGTGGCCACCAACATGGCCGGGCGCGGCACCGATATCATGCTGGGCGGCAACGCGGAGTTCATGGCCAAGGCCCAGCTGCGCCGCCAGGGCATGAGCGACGAGCTGCTGGCCGAGGCCACCGGCCACGCCGAGACGGACGACCAGGAGATCCTGGACGCCCGGAAGCTCTTCGCCGACACCGAGGCCAAGTACAAGGAGGAGATCCGGGAGGAGGCGGAAAAAGTCCGCCAGGCCGGGGGGCTCTACATCCTGGGCACCGAGCGCCACGAGTCCCGGCGCATCGACAACCAGCTCCGGGGCCGCGCCGGGCGGCAGGGCGACCCGGGGGAGAGCCGGTTCTTCCTGTCCCTGGAGGACGATATCCTCCGGCTGTTCGGCTCCGAGCGCATCCAGGGCCTGATGGAGCGGCTGGGGGTGGACGACGACATGCCGCTGGACCAGAAGATGCTGTCCGGCGCCATTGAGAACGCCCAGAAGCAGGTGGAGTCCCGGAACTTCCAGACCCGGAAAACCGTGCTGGAGTACGATGACGTGATGAACACCCAGCGGGAGGTCATCTACAAGCAGCGCCGCCAGGTGCTGGACGGCGAGGATGTCCACGCCGCCATTGAGAACATGCTGGACAGCGCCGTGGGCACACTGGTGGCCGGCCACACTGGGGAGCAGGGGCGGCTGAGCGGCGAGGACTTCAAGGCCGCCACCGCCCACCTGGCCGGCTCGGTGTTTACCCCCCGGCAGTTGGAGCAGTTCCAGGCCCAGGCGGCCAATACCGCCCCGGAACAGCTGTCCGGCGAGCTGATGGAGACCGCCCGGAGCAATTACGCCCAGCGGGAGCAGATGATTAACCAGGCCATGGAGGGCCGGATGGAGCCGGGCAAATCCGCCATGCGGGAGCTGGAGCGCGTGATCCTGCTGCGGGTGGTGGACGAGTTCTGGATGGACCACATCGACGCCATGACCGAGCTGCGCCAGGGCATCGGCCTGCGGGCCTATGGCCAGTCCGACCCGGTGGTGGAGTACAAGCGCGAGGGCTTCGAGATGTTCGAGCAGATGATCGCCGCCATCCAGGAGGAGACGGTGCGGCGGCTGTTCACCGTTCGGGTGAAGACCAACGAGGAGATCCGGCGCGAGCGGGTGGCCAAGATCACCGGCCAGTCCGGCGGCGGGGACGAGACGGTGAAGAAGCAGCCGGTGAAGAAAGCCGCCAAGATCGGCCGCAACGACCCCTGCCCCTGCGGAAGCGGATTGAAGTGGAAGAAGTGCACCTGCCCGGAGTACCACCGGGACGCCTGAGGATGGGGCCATGATCGTCCCCGTGACTGAGGAAAACCTGATGGACGCCGCCCGGGTCCACGCCGCCGCCTGGCGGGAATCCCACCAGGATATCTGCACCCCGGAGTTCGTGGCCGCCCACACCGCCCGGCGGCAGGCGGACTATCTCCGCAGGGAGCGGGCCGCCGGGAAGGAGCTGTGGCTGCTGCTCTCCCCCGGCCCGGTGGGGATCGTGTCCACCTGGGGCGACCTGATTGAAAACCTGTACGTGCTGCCCGAGCGGCAGGGGCTGGGCTATGGCGGACAGCTGCTGTGCTTCGCCGCCGCCCGGTGCCCCCGGCCCACCCTGTGGGTGCTCAGCAGCAACCAATTCGCCTATGACTGGTACTGCCGGGAGGGCTTCCGGCCCACCGGCGCGGAAAAGCCCCTGTCCGGGGGACTGCTTGAGCGGGAGCTCAGACGGGAGTGATACCGATGCATCTGGAGACGGAGCGCCTGGTCCTGGAGGAGTTCACCATGGACGACCTGCCCGCCCTGTGGGACATCTTCCGGGACGAGCAGACCATGGAGCACATGGCCCCCATGACCCGGGCGGGGACGGAGGGGCTGCTGCGCAGCTTCTGCCTGGAGCGCACGCCCCCCGGGGCCTTCGCCGCCCGGCTGCGGGAGGGGGGCGGCCTGGCGGGCTGGCTGCTGTTCAGCCAGGTGGACGCCCCGGGCATCTACGAGCTGGGCTGGGTGCTGCGCCGGGACTGCTGGGGGAAGGGGCTGGCCGGGGAGGCCAGCCGCGCTGTGCTGGCCCACGCCTTTTCGACGCTGAACGCCCATAAGGTGATCGCCCAGACGGAGGATATCCGCCGGGCCGGGCCGCTGCTGGAGCGGCTGGGCATGGTCCGGGAGGGGGTGCAGCGCCGCCACGCCCAGGGCCGGGACGGCGCGTGGAAGGACATTTATTGGTATGGCCTGCTGCGAGAGGAGTATGCAAATGGAAATGACGCAACGCACCCATAACGGCGTAACCTTCCTGGCCGCGGACGGCATAGACGCCGCCGGCGGCGCGGCCCACGGCTTTTCCACCCGGCTGGGCGGCGTGTCGGAGGGGATGTGGGAGTCCCTCAACCTGGGCTTGAGCCGGGGGGACAACCCCGACCACGTAAAGGAGAATTACCGCCGCTTCCTGGCCGCCATTGGGGCGGACGGAACCAGGACCGCCAGCAGCAACCAGGTCCACGGCGGCGTGGTGCGCACCGTGACCACCGCCGACGTAAAGGACGACCTGTACGGCAAGGTGAGCTACGAGGCGGACGGGCTGATGACCGACCTGCCGGGGGTGACGCTGCTGGTGTACACCGCCGACTGCATCCCCATCCTGTTCTACGACCCGGTGCGGCGGGTGATCGCCGCCGTCCACGCGGGCTGGCGGGGCACCGCCGCCGGCATCGCCTCCCAGGCGGTGGAGCGGATGCGGGACGTGTACGGCTGCCGCCCCGGGGATATCCTGGCCGCCATCGGTCCGGGCATCGGCCCGGACTGCTTTGAGACCCACGAGGACGTGCCCAACGCCATGACCGCCGCTTTGTCCACCGCAGTGCTCCAGCACATCAAGATCAAGGCCAACGGCAAGTTCTCCGTGGATCTGAAGGGCATCAACGCCATGCGCCTGGGGCAGGCGGGGCTGGCGGCGGACCACATCGCCGTCAGCTCCCTGTGCACCGCCTGCCACCCCGAGATGTTCTGGAGCCACCGGCGGCTGGGCACCAGCCGGGGCTCCATGGCCGCCGCCATCCAGCTCAAATGAGGCGGCTCCTCCCCCTGCTGCTGGCGGCGTGGCTGGCCCTTTCGCTGGCGGGCTGCGCAGAGCCCTCCCCCCTGCCCTCCCCATCGGAGGAGCCCACCCCCTCCCCCTCTGCGGCGCCGGAGGCGGTGCGCTTCAGCCTGGGGTATGACCCCGCCGCCTCCCTCCACCCCCTCGCCGGGAGCAGCCAGGTGAACCAGGAGCTGACGGGACTGGTGTACCAGGGGCTGTATGAGCTGGACAACCAGTTTACCGCCCATCCCGTGCTGGCCGCCTCCGCCGCGCCGGCGGAGGACGGGCTGAGCTGGGCCGTTACATTAAAAAGCGGCGCGGTGTTCTCCGACGGCACCCCCCTCACCGCCCACCACGCCGCCGCGTCCCTCAACGCCGCCCGGGCGGCGGGGCCCTACGCCCCCCGGCTGGCCGACGTGGCCGGGGCATGGGCGGCGGACGACGCCACCCTGGTCATTTCGCTGGCCGCCCCGAACGGCAGCCTGCCCGCCCTGCTGGACGTGCCCATCGTGCTGGAGCAGGAGGAGGGGCCGCCCCTGGGCACCGGCTATTATCAATACGAGGCCGCGGGGGAGCGGCTGTACCTCCAGGCAAATCCCCGCCACAGCGGGGCGGCGGCCCTGCCCTATGCCGTCATCTCCCTCACGCCGGTGTCCGGCGCGGACGAGCGCGTCGCCGCCTTCGACAGCGGGGCGGTCACCGCCGTCACCACCCGGTTCGCCTCCCCTTACGCCCTGGGGTATTCCAGCAGCTATGAGACCTGCGATTACCCCACCACGACCCTGCTGTATGTGGGTATGCGCTGCTCCGGCGGGCCGTGCCAGTCGGCGCTGGTGCGCCGGGCGGTCTCCAGGGCGGTGGACCGGGCGGGGATCGTCCAAACCCTGCTGTCCGGCCACGCCGACCCGGCCTGCCTGCCCATATCTCCCCTCCACGGGGAGTACGCCGGGGAGATGGCCGCCCTGCTGGACTTTGATATGGAGCAGGCCGCCGCCCTGCTGGCCGAGGCGGGGTATGGGCGCAGCGAGGAGGACGGCCTGCTCTACCGCCGCAGGGAGGCGCTGTCGCTGACGCTGCTGGTGAACAGCGACAACGAGTCCCGCCAGGGGGCGGCGGACGCTGTGGCCGGGGCGCTGAGGTCGCTGGGGGTGAGCGTGACGGTGAACACCCTTCCCTGGGAGGGCTACGCCGCCGCGCTGGCGGCGGGTCGGTTTGACTTGTATTTGGGCGAGGTGTCCCTCACCGGGGACTTCGACCCCGCCCCCCTGCTCTCCGGGGCGCTGAACTACGGCGGGCACGAGAGCTGGGAGCTGGGCCAGGCGCTGGACGCCTGGCGGGCCGCCCGGGGGGACGGCAGGGCCCAGGCGGCCGAAGAGCTGTGGGCCCGGTTTGCCAAGGAGGTTCCAATCGCCCCGGTGTGCTTCCAGCGGGGCTCTTTGCTGGTGCGGTGGGGGATGGCCTCCAACCTCCAGCCCACCAGAGGCAATCCCTTTTACCGCATGGAGGAGTGGACCACCACGGCGGTTTCTAAGAAGCTGTTCCAATAGCCTCAGCACCCAGCTTTACGGCCCAAATTGCCGCCGGCCGCGTTGAAAAATCTTGAAATACACAAAGTATTCCCGCGATTTTTCGCCTTGCCGCCGGCAATTTTGGCTCGCCAATCTGAGTACTTCGGCTGTTAGTACAGCTTCTAAATAAGTGAGCGCAAGGAGAATGGACCATGGATGAGAGGAAAAGCCAAGTATTTCGCTGTTATGTGCGCAAGCGCCCGGGCTTTGACGTGGAGGCCCAGGGGCTGTGCCGGGACCTGCGGGAGCAGCTGGGAATCGGGGGGCTGGACGGCCTGACCATTTTTAACCGCTACGATATGGAGGGGGTGGACCCGGCCGTCTACGCCCAGGCCCGGGAGACGGTGTTTTCCGAGCCCCAGGTGGACGCGGTGTACGACGAGGACTTCCCCCGCCCTGCCGGGAGCCACAGCATTCTGGCGGTGGAGGCCCTGCCGGGGCAGTTTGACCAGCGCTCGGACTCCGCCGGGCAGTGCGTGCAGCTGATGACCGGCGGGGAGCGGCCCCTGGTGGCCTACGCCAAGGTATATGTGCTGGAGGGGGTGCTGTCCGTCCCCGAGCTGGACAAGATCCGGGGCTACCTCATCAACCCCGTGGAGTGCCGGGAGGCGGCCCTGGACAAGCCGGACACCCTGGCCCGCGCCTACGGCGCCCCGGACCGGGTGGCTGTGCTGGACGGCTTCACCGCCCTGGACGGGGCGGGATTACAGGCCGAGCTGGACCGGCTGGGGCTGGCCATGGACCTGGACGACTTAAAATTCCTGCAAAACTACTTCCGGGACTGGGAGCGCCGGGACCCCACCATCACCGAGGTGCGGGTGGTGGACACCTATTGGTCCGACCACTGCCGCCACACCACCTTTTCCACCCATCTGGACGGGGCGGATATCCGGGACCCCCGGGTGCAGGGGGCCTATGGGCGCTATCTCGCCGCCCGGGAGGAGGTCTACGGGGAGGAGAAGGCCAAAAAGCGCCCCCAGACCCTGATGGATATCGCCACCATCGGCACAAAGCTCCTCAAAAAGCGGGGGGAGCTGCCCGAGCTGGACGAGAGCGAGGAGATCAACGCCTGCTCCATCCACGTCCCCGCCGTGGTGGACGGGGAGGAGCAGGACTGGCTGCTCATGTTCAAAAACGAGACCCATAACCACCCCACCGAGATCGAGCCCTTCGGCGGCGCGGCCACCTGCATCGGCGGCTGTATCCGCGACCCCCTGTCCGGCCGGGCCTACGTCCACCAGGCCATGCGGGTGACGGGGGGCGGCGACCCCACCGTCCCCCTGGGCGATACCCTGGAGGGCAAGCTGCCCCAGCGCAAGATCGCCCAGACCGCCGCGGCGGGCTACTCCTCCTACGGCAACCAGATTGGCCTGGCCACGGGGCACGTGGCCGAGCTCTACCACCCCGGCTATATCGCCAAGCGCCTGGAGTGCGGCGCGGTGGTGGCCGCCGCCCCCGCCAGCCACGTGCGCCGGGAGCGCCCCGCCCCCGGGGACGTGGTGATTCTGCTGGGGGGCCGCACCGGCCGGGACGGCATCGGCGGGGCCACCGGCTCCTCCAAGAGCCATAACCAGAAGTCGCTGGCCACCATGGCCAGCGAGGTGCAGAAGGGCAACGCCCCCGAGGAGCGCAAGCTCCAGCGGCTGTTCCGGGACGAGAACGTCACCCGGATGATTAAGCGCTGCAACGACTTCGGCGCGGGGGGCGTGTCGGTGGCCATCGGCGAGCTGGCCGACGGGCTGGAAATCGACCTGGACGCGGTGCGCAAAAAGTATGATGGGCTGGACGGCACCGAGCTTGCCATCTCCGAGAGCCAGGAGCGCATGGCGGTGGTGGTGTCCCCCGAGGACGAGGAGCAGTTCATCGCCATGGCCCAGGCGGAGAACCTGGAGGCCTACCGCGTCGCCGTGGTGACGGAGAGCCCCCGGATGGTGATGACCTGGAAGGGCCAGACCATTGCCGACCTCTCCCGGGAGTTTTTGAACACCAACGGCGCGATGAAGCACGCCCGGGTGTCCGTGCCGGAGCGGAATGATTCTGTGGTTAGGAACGGTTTTTCCAGCCTGCGGGAGATGGCGTCCAGCCTGAAGTGCGCCAGCCGCCGGGGGCTGGTGGAGCGGTTTGACGGCTCCATCGGCGCGGGGTCTGTCCTCATGCCCTTCGGCGGCAAATACCAGGCCACCCCCGCTCAGGCCATGGCGGCCCTGCTGCCCACCATGCCGGGGGAGGAGACGGATCAGGCCAGCGTCATGGCCTGGGGCTGCGACCCGGAGGCGCTGAGCGCCAACCCCTATCAGGGCGCCTATGACGCGGTAACCACCTCCATTGCCAAGCTGGCGGCGGCGGGTGCGGACTATAAAGACGCCTACCTCACCTTGCAGGAGTTTTTTGAGAAGCTGCGGGACGAGCCGGAGCGCTGGGGCAAGCCCTTCTCCGCCCTGCTGGGGGCGCTGGACGCCCAGCTGGACTACGGGGCCGCCGCCATCGGCGGCAAGGATTCCATGTCCGGCTCCTTCCTGGACCTGGACGTGCCCCCTACCCTCATCTCCTTCGCCATCGCCCCGGTGAAGGCCGGGGACGTGCTCTCCCCCGAGTTCAAGGAGGCGGGGCACCCGGTCTACCTGTTCCAGGAGGACGGGCTGGACGGAAGCCCGGAAAAACGGAAGGCGGCGTGGGCGCAGCTGCACGCCCTGGCAAAGGCGGGGAAGGTAAAGGCGGCTTACGCGGTGGAGAATGGTATGGCCGAGGCCGTGATGAAAATGTCCTTCGGCAACCGCGTGGGCTTCCAGTCCCTGGACAAGGGCGGCGCGGCGTGGTATGTCCCCCGCCCGGGGGCCATTGTGGCGGAACTGGCGGAGGATTTGGGGAACTGCCACCCGGACGGGCTGTGGGCCAAGATCGGCCGCACCATCCCGGAGCCCTCTGTTGCCATCGGGGACGACTCCGCCCCCATCGGCGAGCTGCTCAAGCTCAATGAGGCCGTTTTGGAGGAGGTCTACCCCACCCGGGCGGGTACGTCCGAAACGGTGGAGGCCGTCACCTGGGACCGCCGCTCCCCCGCCGTGTTCGACGGCGAGATCGCCCGGCCCCGGGTGGTCATCCCCGTGTTCCCCGGCACCAACTGCGAGTATGACAGCGTGCGGGCCTGCCTCCGGGCCGGGATGGACGCGGAGACGGTGGTGATCCGCAACCTCACCCCCCAGGCCCTGGCGGATTCCGCCCTGGAGCTGGAGCGGGCCATCAAAAACGCCCAGATCGTGTTCCTCCCCGGCGGCTTCTCCGGCGGCGACGAGCCGGAGGGCTCCGCCAAGCTCATCATGTCTCTGTTCCGCAACCCCCGGCTCACCGACGCGGTCCATGACCTGCTGAAGCGCCGGGACGGGCTGATGCTGGGCATCTGCAACGGCTTCCAGGCGCTGCTGAAGCTGGGCCTGGTGTCTTATGGTGAGATACGCCCCGCCGCGCAGGACAGCCCCACCCTGACCTACAACCTCATCGGGCGGCACCAGAGCCGGTACGTCACCACCAGGGTGGCGTCGGTGAAGTCCCCCTGGATGCTGCTCAGCCACGTGGGCGAGCTCCACACCATCCCCGTCTCCAATGGCGAGGGCCGGTTTGTGGCCCCCCAGGGCGTGCTGGACAGCCTGGCCGCCAACGGCCAGATCGCCACCCAGTACGTGGACAGCCAGGGCGTGCCGTCCATGGACATCGCGGTGAACCCCAACGGCTCAATGTGCGCCGTGGAGGGGCTCTTCTCCCCCGACGGCCGGGTGTTCGGCAAGATGGGCCATTCCGAGCGGCGGGGCGAGTTTGTGGCCAAGAACATCCCCGGCGACAAGCTCCAGCCCATTTTCGAATCCGGCGCGCTGTACTTCCGCTGAGGCGGGGGCAAGCGTCCAAACATAAGAAAGGCCGGCCCGGGACAATCCGGGCCGGCCTTTTTTCATGGCTTGGTGCTGCTGCGGCATGGGGCGTGCTCAGAAGCTGAACCAATAGACCCCAGCACGCAGCCTTGCGGCCCAAATTGCCGCCAGCTGCGTTAAAAAATCTTGAAATACACAAAGTATTCCTGCGATTTTTTGCCTTGCCGGCGGCAATTTTTCCTTGCAAGTCTGCATACTTCGGCTATTGGTACAGCTTCTCAGTCCTGCTGCGCGTCCGTCAGGCTGCCGCCGCTCAGGAATTCATAGTAATGGACAAGGGCGCTGTGGTCCTTCTCCCCTTCCCCGTGCTGGCGCATCCATTGGAACAGCTCCAGGACCTGCGCCGTCATGGGGACCGGCGCGCCAACGCTGTGGGCGCAGTCCAGCGCGTTGGCCAGATCCTTGATGTGCAGGTCGATCTTGAAGCCGGGCCTGTCGTCCCCCGCCAGCATCATGGGGCCCTTGGCGTCCAGAACCGCCGAGCCCGCCAGCCCGCCCCGGACGGCGCGGAGCACCAGCCCGGGATCGACGCCCGCCCTGCGGGCCAGGGTGAGGGCCTCCGCCAGGGCCTGGATATTGCAGGCCACGATGATCTGGTTGGCCAGCTTGGCGGTGTTGCCTGCGCCCACCTCCCCGCAGCGTATCACAGAGGACCCCATGGTCTCCAAAACCGGCTTGAACCGCTCAAACAACTCCTGCGGCCCGCCCACCATGAAGGACAGGGTGCCGTCTATGGCCTTGGGCTCGCCGCCGGACACGGGGGCGTCCAGCATCCCGACGCCCCTTTGGGCCAGCTGCGCGGCAATCTCCCGGGAGGCGGTGGGGTCGATGGAGCTCATGTCGATGAATACGCTGCCCGGCCGCATGAAGGAGGCCACGCCCCCCGCCCCCAGCATGACCTCCTTCACCTGGGGGGAGTTGGGCAGCATGGTGAACACCACGCCGCACTCCCGGCCCACAGTCTCATAGCAGGCCGCCTGCGCACCGCAGCGCACCAGCTCGTCTACGCGCTCCCGGGTGCGGCTGCACACCAGCAGGTCCCGGTAACCGCCCTTGAGCAGGTTTTTCGCCATGGGCCTGCCCATGATGCCAAGTCCGATGAATCCGATTTTCATAAATGACCTCCTCCGTCTATGGGCCGGGCGGTCCCCATTGCAGCCGCTCCACCTCGCCCAACTTAGATGAGGCCAGTATACCATATGCCCCGGCACGGAGCAAGCCGGGGGCTACAGCTTTTCCCGGAACAGCCCGTGGCGGTTGCAGTACCAGTACAGCCACCCCCCGCCCCGGGGACAGAACCGGGCGCCGGGCTGGCCCTCGGGGTATAGCTTCACCAGGTCGAACCGGCCGGTGGTCACATAGGCCAGGAAGGAGATATAATGGTCCTTGCGCATCTCGTGGGGGACGGTGAAGAGATACTCCCCGTCAAAGCTCTCCCGGAGCAGCTTGTGGGATTCGTCCGGCTGCTCCGCCTCCAGGGGGGGCAGGGCGACGCCGCAGCAGGACACCACCGCCGCCCCGGACGCGTGGATGATGTTGCCGCACACCGGGCACACATACAGCGCGGAGCGCAGGATGTTGGCGGCGCGGTTGGAATTGACCACCTGCTCGCCGCTCAAAAGCTTGGGCACCGAGATGCGCAGCGCCCGGGCCAGGGGCTCCAGAAGGGACATGTCGGGGAAGCCCCGGCCCGTCTCCCACTTTGAGACGGCCTTGCCGGTGACGCCCAGCGTTTCCGCCAGCTGCTCTTGGGTCATGCGCCGCTGGGCGCGCAAATGCCGGATGGTCTCCCCTGTGACATAGCTGTTCATAGCGTTCACTCCTTTTCCACACACCATACCACAGGGGATGGGGGTCGTCCACCTACGCTGCGTAGACAAACGCGCCCGGATCATCCGGGCGCGTTTCACGCGGAACGGGCGGGGGGCTCACTGCGCACGCCGCTGTTTCCGCCGCTCGATCATGGCGCGGAAGCCCCCCGCGCCGAAGGAGAAAATACGGTTCACCCGGCTGATGGTGGCCGAGCTGGCCCCGGTCTTTTCCAGGATCTCGGTGTACACCAGCCCGTCGTCCAGCAGGCAGGCCACGTCGTAGCGCTGCTCCATGGCCCGCAGCTCGCCCACAGTGCACAGGTCGTCAAAGAAAGCGATGCACTCCTCCAGGCTTTTCAGCTCCAGGACGCTCTCATAAAGCGCCATACTTCGCTCCTTGTTGGAAGTTTTTGGCATAAACGGTCCCTCCTGATCCTCAATCGCCACTATTTTAGCACACGAAAGAGGTAAAGTAAACAACTTTTTTCCGAGGACACGACAAAAGCGCCCCCCCGCCGCACAGGCAGGGGGCGCTGCTGCTTTTTTCCAGGGCAGATCCCCCGCAAGGCGGGGGGCCTTGCCCCATGGGGGACGGGAGAGTGGGCGGGGCTATCCCCGTGCTCAGCTTTTTTCCTCAAAGACCGCGCCGCAGGACCGGCAGTGGACGGTGATGCGCCCCTTGCCCCGGGGCACCCGCATCTGCTGCCCGCAGTTGGGGCACTTGAAGTAGCGGTGCTCCCTGTCGTGGGCCCGGGCGCGGAAGGCGCTCCACCGGCGCAGCGCCGGCCGGACGGCCTGGAGGAACCTGGCGTTCTCCGCCCGGCGGCGGTCCAGGTTCCGGGACAGGGAGCGGTACAGGCTGGCGATCACCAGGATCAGCGCCAGCAGCTCAAAAACCAGCATCCGGGTGAACAGGAACACCACATAGAGAATCACATACAGGGCGATGAGCAGCAGGTTCAGCTGGTCGCCCCCGTAGCGCCCGGTCATAAAGCGGGTCATATAGCGGCGGATCATGGGCGCTCACCTCCTAGGGAGACCGGGTTTCGGGATTTTGAATAGTACTATGATAGCGCTCCCAAATGTCCTAGTCAATGGGGTAACCGTAAACAAAATGTGAATTGTGCCCGCCCGGCCCCCGCCGGAAGGATTTCCCTTGTGGCTATTGACAAACTCGATATTCGAGAATATAATGGGGACAGAATACTCGAATATCGAGAATAGAGGGGGCGGGGCCATGCCCAGGGCAAAATTCCAGACCCTGACGGAGCAGATGTTCTACATCCTTTTGTGCCTGCGGGAGGAGTGCTGCGGCATGGACATTCTGGACATGGTGCCCGCCATCACCCAGGGGCGGGTGAACGTGGGCTCCGGCACGCTGTATAACCTGCTGGAGCAGTTTGCGCAGGCGGGGATGATCCGGGTGACCAAGGTGGAGGGCCGCAGGCGCAGCTACCTGCTGACGGATTTCGGCCGGGACACCCTGCGCCGGGAGTACGAGCGCCTGTGCGCCCAGGCGGAGGACTACCGCCTGGCCTTTGGAGAGGAGTGAGCGAAATGAAAGAGACCAAACGCCGCATGGAGCTGTTTTCCTTCTATGACCGCACCGGGCTGGAGCGCCACCTGGCCCGGATGGCGCAGCGGGGCTGGCTTTTATGTGAAATCGGCCAGCTTTTCTGGCACTACCGGCGGATCGAGCCCAAAACCCTCCGCTTCTGCGTGTGCTATTTCCCCAAGGCCACCGTCTACGACCCCGGCCCCTCGGAGGGGCAGGAGGAGTTCTATAGCATGTGCGCCCACGCGGGCTGGGTGCTGGCGGGGGCGTCGGGCCAGCTCCAGGTGTTCTGCAACGAACAGGAAAACCCGGTGCCCATCGACACCGACCCGGCGCTGGAGGTGGAGGCCATCCACCAGTCGGCGAAAAAGACCTTCCTGCTGAGCAATTTCCTGCTGCTGGGGGTGGGGGTGCTGAACTTCTGCCAGTTCCTGTGGCGGCTGGCTGACGATCCCGTGGCCACCCTGTCAAGCTCCCTCTCCCTGTTTTCCCTTGTGTGCTGGCCCGTGCTGATTTTTATGGAGGGGGTGGATCTCATCACCTACTTCCGCTGGCGGCACGGGGCGCTGCGGGCGGCGGAGCAGGGAGAGTTTCTGGCCACCAAAAGCCACCCGGCACTCCAGATGCTGGCCCTGACGGTGGTGCTGGCGGGGCTGGTCTGGTGCCTGTCCTGCCTCCGGGGCGGTATGCTCACGATGATGGTGATGATGCTGGTCTGTACGTTTGGCATCGTGTTCGTCGTGATGCAGCTCCGGGAGCTGCTGAAGCGGTACAAGGCGTCGGCAGGGGTCAACCGGGCGGTCATTTTTGGGGCCTGCGTAATTTTACCCGTCATCATGGTGGTACTGGTCACCGCCCTGGTGCTCACGTCGGGCGGCCGCTGGCTGGCCGGCTCCGATGAGCCGCCCCTGGCCCTGGCGGACCTGACGGAGACCCCCGCGGACGGGGAGCTGGACCAGGATGTGCGCCTCACCCAGTCCCCCCTGCTGGCCCGCCTGGAGGCCCACCAGTACCCCCTGCGGCGCCAGGGGATGGCCAAGGGCCCCAGCGTGCGGTATACCGTCATCGTGGTAAAGGCCCCCTTCCTCTATGGCCTTTGCCGGGACGCCGTGGTTAGGGACCGGACGGACAGCTGGAACAGGAACCTGCCGGAGGGCGAGGGATACCTTTATCAGAGTGCCGACCCCGCCCCCTGGGGAGCGGCGGAGGCGTACCAATGGACCAGCCGGACCTCCGGAGCCGGGAATACCTACCTGCTGTGCTACCCAGGGCGCATTGTGGAGATCGAATTTGACGCGGAGCGGCCCCCCACATCCGCCCAGATGGCGGTGGTGGCCGAGAAGCTGGGCCGGGGGCCGCTGTAAGAAACTGTACGAATAGCCGAAGCTTCAGATTGGCCGTAAAGCTGGGTGCCGAGGCTATTGGCACAGCTTCTAATTTCCCGTTGCGGCGGGAGGGCGGAAATGGTATACTTGCCGCAGAAACAAAAAAGGGGGAATCCCGATGGCCCGCATCGACAAGACCAACTACTATCTGGACATCGCCGGAACCGTTTTGGAGCGCTCCACCTGTATGCGCCGCCACTACGGGGCCATCATCGTGCAGGACGATGAGATCGTCTCCTCCGGCTACAACGGCGCGCCCCGGGGGCGGAGGAACTGCGGTGATTTGGGCTACTGCGCCCGGGAGGCCCTGAACATCCCCTCCGGGGAGCGGTACGAGCTGTGCCGCTCCGTCCACGCCGAGGCCAACGCCATCATCTCCGCCCCCCGGCGGGAGGTGCTGGGGGCCACGCTGTACATGGTGTGCCGGGACCCGGAGACAGGGGCGCTCATCCCCAACTCCACCTCCTGCTCCATGTGCCGCCGCCTCATCATCAACGCGGGCATCGCCCGGGTGGTCATCCGGGACACTGCGGAGCAGTACCGGGTGGTGGACGTGGAGCGGGAGTGGATTGAGCGGGACGACTCCATCCCGGAGGCGGCGCAATGAGGCGTACCCCCGGCGCGTTTCACGTGAAACGCGTGTTCACCTTTCTTTTGGCCCCGCTCCTGCTCCTGCCGTACGGCTGCGCCCCCGCCCAGCCCCTGGAGCGCACCTTTTTCGCCATGGACACGGTGATGACCCTGCGGCTGTACGAGGGCGGGGATGAGAACACCCTGGACCAGGCGGAGGCCCGGGTGCGGGAGCTGGAGGCCCAATGGTCCGTCACGGAGGAGAACAGCGAGATCTGCGCCCTGAACCGCGGCGGCAGGGCGGAGCTCTCCCCGGAGACGGCGGAGCTGCTGGGCGCGGCGCTGGACATGTGCCGGCGCACGGATGGGGCGCTGGATATCTCCACCTATCCCGTCCTGCGGGCCTGGGGCTTTACCACGGGGGAGTATTCCGTCCCCGGCGGCGAGGCCATCGCCGCCCTGCTCCCCCTGGTGGACTACGGCCGGGTCGCGCTGGAGGCGGGGGCCGCCGCCCTGCCCCCCGGCATGGAGATCGACCTGGGCAGCGTGGCCAAGGGCTATACCGGGGACGCGCTGGCCGCGCTTTTGAAGCAGGGCGGCGCAGCCTCCGCCCTGCTGGACCTGGGGGGCAACATCCAGGCGGTGGGGAGCAAGCCGGACGGCTCCCCCTGGCGGGTGGCGGTCCGGGACCCGGCGGGGGACGGGAGCGTGGGCGTGGTGGAGGTGGTAGACCAGGCGGTGGTCACCTCCGGCGGGTACGAGCGGTACTTTGAGGAGGACGGGGTGCGCTACTGGCACATCATCGACCCGGCAACCGGCTGGCCGGCCCGCAGCGGCCTGGCCAGCGTCACCGTGGTGGGGGAGAGCGGGCTTTTATGCGACGGCCTTTCCACCGCCCTGTTTGTCATGGGGCGGGAGGGTGCGCTGGAGCACTGGCGGCAGCACCGGGATTTCGAGGCGGTGCTGGTGTCGGAGGACGGCTCGGTGACCATCACCGCCGGGCTGGAGGGGCGCTTCACCCCGGCGGACCCGGCCCGGCCCCTTACCGTGGCCCAGCCTTGACAGGGTGGGGGCCGAATGCTATCATAAAAGCTGCGGGAGACCGCGGGCGCCGGTTCCGATGGGGGCGCCCGGGCTCCGGCGGCTTTTATTTCCCATAAATCTGACACAAAGGAGCGTGGTTTTTATGAAAACGAACCGTGAGTGGAGGGACCACGGCATCTGACCCTCCAATATATTTAGGAGGATGTCAAAATGAGCGAAATCACCATCAAGGAGCTGACCACACAGGAGGAGACCGCCCGCTTTTGGGAAAAGCTGCACGCCTATTTCCGTCGGGATCTGTTCCCCCAGGGGGAACCCGGCCGGGAGCAGGCGCTGGACTACTTCCTGGGGGAGGAGTACCGCGCCGTCATGGAGAAGCACCGCACCCGGCCGGTAGACCCGCTGTACTTCCTGGCCTTTGCCCGGGACGGCGCGGACATCGGCTTCGCCATTCCCGCCTTCTACCCCAGTGAGGATGGCAAGTGTTTCATCATGGAGTTCTGGGCGGAGCCGGAATTCCGGGGCGGCGGCACGGGCGCGGCCTGCGCCCAGGCCCTGCTGGACTGGGCCAGGGAACGGGGGGCCGCCTACTTCGAGCTCAACGCCGAGGGGGAGCGCCGCAGGCGCTTCTGGGCGCGGGCGGGCTTTGTGCCCAACGGGGTGGACGAGTGGGGCAACCCCTGTATGCTGCTGCCGCCGGAGGAGGAGGTCCCCCTGCGGGTGGAGCGCCTCGCCGACCCGGACGGCCCGGAGCTGGGCTGGCAGTGGCTCAAGCTGGAAAACAGCTTTCTGGCCGAGATCCGGGAGGAGCCCCTCACCGGGGGGAAAAAGGAGCGGCTGGCCGCCGCCGTCCGGGAAGGGCGGATCGCCTTCTTCCTGGCCCTGCGGGGGACGCGGGCGGTGGGCATGTGCTCGGTTTCCCCCTGCTTCTCCACCTTTGCCTGCGGTGAAACCGGGGTGTTCGACGACTTTTACGTGGAGCCCCCCTTCCGCCGCCAGGGCGCGGCGCGGCTGCTGGCCCGGGCGGCCCAGGGCTGGTGCCGGGAGCGGGGGATGGCCAGCCTGACGGTGGGCTGCTCCGCCGGGGACGTGGGAATGTACCGCGCCTTGGGCTTTGAGGTGGAGCTGGGGACCATGCTGGCCTGCCCGCTGGAGGGCTGACGGCGCGCCTGCAAAAACAGACCGGGGGCTCCGCGGCATCGCCGCGGGGCCCCTTGCCATCTTGCACAGAAAAATTTTGGAATGTTCACGAAAGTTTCACATTTCCACTTGACAGGAAAGCCCGCGGCCTTTACAATAAGTGAGGATAATTTTGAAAAGCCGCCGCGCTTTTTTGCCCTTTTGAGCGTTTACCGCGCCTCCTGGCGCATTTATATAATCTATCGAGCGTTCATAGATCATATTTGACTCTCAAATAGTGCTGTTTTATGCCCAATTGCGGGCGGTTTTTCGGTTATCGCGGTGCGTCTGTTCACGCATCGCGTCTTATTTTGCTTATTTCATTGAACAACAAGAAACAGGAGGTGTGGAACCCAACATGCAAGTGCCAGTCTTAATCACCGTCATCATCGCGGTGGCCACCGGCCTGGCCTGTCTCGTGGCCGGGGTGGTGATCGGCTACCAGCGCCGCAAGTCCTACGCCGAGCGGGAGATCGGCTCCGCCGAGGAGGAGGCCCGCCGGGTTATCAACGACGCCATCAAGTCTGCGGAAAACAAGAAGCGGGAGGCCACCGTGGAGGCCAAGGAGGAAATCCTGAAGGCCCGCAGCGAGTTCGACAAGGAGGTCAAGGACCGCCGCAATGAGATCCAGCGCCAGGAGAACCGCCTGAACTCCAAGGAGGAGAACCTGGACCGCAAGCTGGAAAACCTGGAGCGCAAGGAAGAGAACGTCAACGCCCGCATCGCCCAGCTGGAGGCGGAAAAGCAGGAGCTGGACAAGCTGAAGGACAGCCAGCTGGAGCTGCTGGAGCGCATCTCCGGCCTGACGGTGGAGGAGGCCAAGCGCTACCTCATCGACCAGCTGGGGGACGATGTGACCCACGAGCAGGCTCTGAAGCTCAAGGAAATCCAGGCCCGCTACAAGGAAGAGGCGGAGACCTATGCCCGGGAACAGATCGCCCTGGCCATCCAGCGCTGCGCCGCCGACCACGTGGCGGAGGCCACCGTGTCCGTGGTGCCCCTGCCCAACGACGAGATGAAGGGGCGCATCATCGGTCGGGAGGGCCGCAATATCCGCACATTGGAGACCATGACCGGGGTGGACCTGATCATCGACGACACCCCGGAGGCCATCACCGTGTCCTGCTTCGACCCGGTGCGCCGGGAGATCGCCCGGCTGGCGCTGGAAAAGCTCATTCTGGACGGGCGCATCCACCCCACCCGTATCGAGGAGATGGTGGAGAAGGCCAAGCGGGAGGTGGACGCCACCATCCGCGCCGAGGGGGAGCGGGCCGTGTTCGAGACCAATGTGCACGGCCTCAATCCGGAGCTGGTCAAGCTGCTGGGCCGCCAGCACTACCGCACCAGCTACGGGCAGAATGTACTCAACCACTCCATCGAGGTGTCCCAGCTGGCGGGGCTGCTGGCCGCCGAAATCGGCGTCAATGTGGCCGAAGCCAAGCGGGCGGGGCTGCTCCACGACCTGGGCAAGTCCATCGACCATGAGGTGGAGGGCTCCCACGTGCAGATCGGCGTGGAGCTGGCCCGGAAGTACCGGGAGAGCGAGAACGTCATCCACGCCATCGAGGCCCACCACGGCGACGTGGAGGCAAAGACCATTGTGGCCTGCCTGGTCCAGGCGGCCGACGCCATCTCCGCTGCCCGTCCCGGCGCCCGGAAGGAGAACGTGGAGTACTACATCAAGCGGCTTGAGAAGCTGGAACAGCTCACCTCCTCCTTTGCCGGGGTGGACAAGGCCTACGCCATCCAGGCGGGCCGCGAGGTGCGCATCATGGTCAACCCCGAGGCCATCCCGGAGGACCGCATGGTGCTGCTGGCCCGGGAGATCGCCAAGAAGATCGAGGACGAGCTGGAGTACCCCGGCCAGATCAAGGTGAACCTGATCCGGGAGACCAAGGCGATAGAGTACGCGAAATAGCGCGCGGCTAATCCGAGCGTGAATACAGCTGCACGCCGCCGGGAGGCCCCCGGCGGCGTGTTTTTCCCCGTTGCGTTTTAACTGCGGCTGTGATATGCTGATACGCGTTCAACAGATCCGAGCTGGAAAGAGGAGGTTCTGAAATGAAAAAGAAAGGTATCATAGCAACGGTGATCGTTTTGATTGTTGTGACAGCAGGCGTTTATCTGCTGTCGCGCCCTAAGCCATTGGGCAGTATGCACAACAGCTATTCAGAACAGACCACGACGGTTTCTGATATTGCATTTTTGGGAGATGCAAACCAAAAAATCAGATTTTCATTCCGTTCTGACATTGTAAGCGGAGATTTAGACATCATTCTGTCTGATTCGGCTGGTAATGAAGTATATATGCTGGATCAGGCGGGTGCCTTGGAAAAACTGCTCACTTTAGACAGCTCGGATACCTATACTTTGACAGCGAAGTGTACCAATTTTGTTGGGAAATATGAGGTTTCCGTTTACAAGGCGGACTAAACTGCTTTTTTATGCAACATAGACATAATAATATTTGTGCTCCGAGAAAAGGAATGGATAATATGCTCACCTTTGAATCCCCCCAGTTTGAGGACCGCCAGTGGGTTCAGCCCCTACTGGACGCCGAGGGCAGCCTGGGCTGCGAGTATAATTTCGCCAATATCTATCTGTGGAGCCGGGCCTGGCCCCAGCAGGCCGCCCGGCTGGGGGACAGGCTGCTGGTGCGCATCCGGGGGAAGCTGGGGCTGAGCTACCTCTATCCGGCGGGCAGCGGCCCCTTGGCCCCCGCGGTGGACGCCCTGGCGGAGGACGCGGCGGCCCATGGCCTGCCCCTCACCCTGGTGTGCGTCACGGGGGAGCAGCGGGCCGCCCTGGAGGGGGCCTGCCCCGGCCGCTTTTCCTTCCAGGAGGACCGGGACGGCTTCGACTACCTCTATGACGTGAACCGTCTGGCCGACCTGCCGGGGAAAAAGCTCCACGCCAAGCGCAACCATATCCGCCGTTTTGACGACCAGTTCCCCGACTGGCTGCTGGAGGACATTACCCCCGCCAACGTCCCCGAGTGCGTGGAGCTGGAGCGGCAGTGGGCCGCCCTCCGCCAGGAGGCTGCGGGGGAGGACGGCAATACCGTGTCCGAGGAGACGGTGGCCGTCATCGAGGCCCTCTACCACATGGATAAGCTGGGGCTGGAGGGGGCGCTGATCCGGGCGGACGGCTCGCCGGTGGCCTTTTCCCTGGGCGGGCTTATCACCCCGGAGGTATTCGACGTGAATTTTGAGAAGTCCTTTGGCGATATCCAGGGGGCCTACCCCGCCATGAACCGGGAGATGGCCCGGCTGGTCCGCGCCCGCCACCCCCAGGTCAGGTGGCTCAACCGGGAGGACGATCTGGGCCTGGAGGGGCTGCGCCGGGCCAAGCTGTCGTACTATCCAGACCTTCTTTTGGAAAAATATACGGCCCAGGCGCTGCCCTGCTGAGGGGGCCGGCAGCTATGCCCGGCCTCCCCGGCCCGCCTCCCTTGCCGGGGTTTTGCATAAAAATGTATACTTATTCTGCCTGCATCCGTCATAATTCATGAATTGCGGGAAGAACGGCGGGCTTTGACCAATTTCCTCTTGCATTATTTCTGCATATCATTTATAATCCACACACTGGGAGAGGCTCCTCCGAACGCGCCGCATGGCGTGCCGGGCTGTGTTTCTCCCGCCGCAAATTGAATGGAGATGAATGAATATGAAGAAAATGAAGAAATTAGCCGCCCTGCTGCTGGCCCTGGCCATGACGCTGGCGCTGTGCGCCTGCGGACAGCAGGCCGGAACCCCCAGCGCCGGACCCTCTGACCCGGCGCAGACCACCCCCGCTTCCGACCCTACATCCGAGCCCAGCCAGGGTGGTGAGCCCGCCGGGTTCACCACCATCCAGGAGGGCAAGCTGGTTATGTCCACCAACGCCGCCTTCCCCCCCTATGAGATGACCTCCGACGGCGAGGGCTACAAGGGCACCGGCTACGAAGGCATCGACGTGGAGGTGGCCGGGGCCATCGCCGAGAAGCTGGGGCTGGAGCTGGTAATTGACGACATGGGCTTCGACCCCGCCCTGCTGGCCGTGCAGGAGGGGCAGAGCGATATCGCCATGGCGGGCATCAGCATCACCGAGGACCGCCTGAAGGTGATGGACTTCTCCGACAGCTACGCCACCGGCGTGCAGGTGGTCATCGTCCTGGAGGAATCCCCCATCCAGACCCTGGACGACCTGGACAGCGCCGAGATGATCGGCACCCAGGCGGGCACCACCGGCTACATCTACGCCTCCGACACCCCGGAGAACGGCGGCTACGGCGAGGATCACGTCACCGCCTATGACACCGGCGCGCTGGCCATCATGGATCTGGTGAGCGGCAAGATCGACGCGGTGATCATCGACAACGAGCCCGCCAAGGCCTACATAGCCCAGAATCCCGGACTGAAGATCCTGGAGGCCGCGTGGGTGGAGGAGGAATACGCCATCGGCTTCGCCAAGGGGAACGACGCTTTGCGCGAGGCGGTGAACGCCGCGGTGGCCGAGCTGAAGGCGGACGGCACCTTCCAGGGCATCGTGGATAAGTACATCAAGGCCGGCTGAGCCGTCGTGAGCCGCGCGGATGGAGCGCAGCGAAGGGAAAACCGCCGCCGCGCAGCGGGGCTGAGTTTTGCCTGAGACGGAGCGAAGCCGCGCGACGCGAACAGGCGAAGCGCAACTACATCAAGGCCGGCTGAGCCGTCGTGAGCCGCGCGGCGCGGCCACATCAAAAACTGACCTGATCTGGGAGGGGCGGCCCTTAGGCCGCCCTTCCCTTCCTCTCCGTGTGAGGGGGAAAGGAGGGCCCTAATTTGCAAGCGTTTCTCCACTGGCTGTCCAGCCTCCCGCCCGTTCAATGGCTGATTGAGCTCGGTCCCCGGTTTTACACCGCCTTTGTGGAGGCGGAGCGCTGGAAGCTCTATCTCAAGGGGCTGGGCGTCACCTTCCAGATCACCGTGGCGGCCATATCCATGGGCCTGGTCCTGGGCCTGGTGGTGGCCATGGTGCGCACCGCCCACGACCAGCAGCGGCTGGGATGCCGGAACCTCGCGCTGGGGCTGGTCAACGCCGTGTGCAAGGTGTATACCACCGTCATCCGGGGCACCCCCATGATGGTGCAGATCCTGATCTGGAACTTCGTCATCTTCAAAACCCGGAACAAGATCCTGGTGGGCATGGCGGCCATGGGCATCAACGCCGGGGCCTATATCTCGGAGATCATCCGGGGGGGCCTGATGAGCGTGGACTCGGGCCAGAGCGAGGCGGGGCGGTCTCTGGGCCTGTCCTATTTCGACACCATGCGCTTTATTGTCATACCCCAGGCGTTCAAAAACATCCTGCCCTCCATGGGCAACGAGCTTGTGACGCTGTTCAAGGACACCTCCCTGGTGAACACCATCGGCGCCGCGGAGATGACCTACTACGCCACCCGCATCGGCGGCAAGACCTTCGACTACATGCCCCCGCTGCTCATCATCGCCGCCATGTACCTGGTGTTTGTCATGGGCCTCACCTGGCTCCAGGGCAGGCTGGAAAGGAGGCTGAGGCAAAGTGACCAACGCTGAACGCAGGCCCGCCCTGCCGGGCCCCCGGCCGGCCGCCGGTTCCCAGACAAGGAGGGGGGCTGATTTATGATAGACGTAAAAAACCTCTCCAAGGCCTTTGGGGAAAACCTGGTGCTGGACAATATCTCGGAGCGCATCCACCCCGGGGAAAAGGTGGTCATCATCGGCCCCTCCGGCTCGGGCAAGTCCACCTTCCTGCGCTGCCTCAACCTGCTGGAGACCCCCTCCGCCGGGACCATCACCTTTGACGGCACGGAGATCACCGGCCCCAAGGCGGACATCAACGCCATCCGGCGGCAGATGGGCATGGTGTTCCAGCACTTCAACCTGTTCCCCAACATGACCATCCGCAAAAATATCACCCTGGCCCCGGTGCAGACCAAGCTGATGAGCCAGGCCGAGGCCGACGAGGCCGCCGCCGCCCTTTTGAAGCGGGTGGGGCTGGAGGAGAAGGCGGACGCCTATCCCGCCCAGCTGTCCGGCGGTCAGAAGCAGCGCATCGCCATCGTCCGCGCCCTGGCCATGCGCCCCAAGGTGCTGCTCTTTGACGAGCCCACCTCCGCCCTGGACCCGGAGATGGTGGGCGAGGTGCTGGAGGTGATGAAGGAGCTGGCCCGGGAGGGCATGACCATGGTGGTGGTCACCCACGAGATGGGCTTTGCCCGGGAGGTGGGCACCCGGGTGCTGTTCATGGACGGGGGGAAGATTGTGGAGCAGGACGAGCCCCACGCCTTCTTCGCCCACCCCAGGGAGCAGCGCACCATTGATTTCCTGTCCAAGGTGCTGTAAGAAGCGCGGAGAAGCGGACAGTGAGAGAGCTTGGAGCGGAGCGAATGCAAAAGCCCAGGGCCCGCGCAGCGGGGCCGGGTTTTGCTTGAGCGCAGCGAAAGCGAGGGAACGTCCTGTCCGCTTCGCAGCGTGACAGCAAGCGCGGAGAAGCGGACAGTGAGGGGCGCTGTGTGCCTGTGGCACACGTCCAGCGCCGACCGAGCCGAAGGCGAGACCTTGGAGCGGAGCGAACGCAAAAGCCCAGAGCCCGCACAGCAAACATCATACCATGCGTCCTGTCAAAAACCGCCCGCACAGCCGGACGGTTTTTGTGCATTTTTACAGCTTGTATTATCCGCCTGCTTCTGGTATCATAATACGAACGCAAAAGGAGGGGAACGATATGTGCCAGTCCACGCCGCTGTTTTTTAACGCGCCCGGCCTGGGGGCGTATCGTTTCTATTTCTCTTTATAAGGCAATCGCCGTTGGGGCGGTTGCTTCTTTTTTTGCGAATTTTACGTGAGGGAGAGACGAGTATGAATAACCAAGAGCCCATCCGCGACGCCCGCACCCTGGGTATGCCTAAGATGCTCATCCTGGGCCTTCAGCACATGTTCGCCATGTTCGGCGCCACGGTGCTGGTGCCCATCCTGGTAAACAATTACGGACTGCCCCTGTCCATCCAGACCACCCTGTTTTTCGCGGGGGTGGGCACGCTGTTCTTCCACGTGTGCACCCGGCTGCGGGTGCCCGCTTTCCTGGGCTCCTCCTTCGCCTTCCTGGGCGGGTTTGAGGCAGTGTCTAAGCTGGACTCCGGCAAATACGCCGCCATGGAGGCATCGGAAAAGCTGCAATACGCCTGCGGCGGCATCGTGGTGGCCGGCCTGCTGTATGTGGCGCTGGCCCTGGTCATCAAGGCAGTGGGCGTGAAGCAGGTCATGCGCTTCCTCCCCCCCGTGGTCACCGGCCCCATCATCATCCTCATCGGACTGAACCTGGCCCCCTCCGCCGTCAATAACGCCAAGACCTGCTGGTGGCTGGCGCTGGTGGCCATGGCCATCATCGTGGCGGCCAACATCTGGGGCCGCGGCATGATCAAGATCATCCCCATCCTGCTGGGCGTGGTGGGCTCCTACCTGGTGGCGGTCATCGCCAACGCCCTGGGCGCCACGGCGCTGGACGCCACCGGCGCGGTGGTCCCCCTGATGGACTTCTCCACCGTGGCCGCCGCCAGCCCCATCGGCCTCCAGCCCTTCCTCACCGACTTCGGCGGCTCCATCGCCAAATTTGACCTCACCTCCATCCTGGTGATGGCCCCCATCGCCATCGCCGCCATGATGGAGCACATCGGCGACATGTCCGCCATCTCCGCCACCGTGGGGGAGAACTTCATTGAGGAGCCCGGCCTGCACCGCACCCTCGTCGGCGACGGCATCGCCACCTCCCTGTCCGCCATCTTCGGCGGCCCCGCCAACACCACCTACGGCGAGAATACCGGCGTGCTGGTCCTCTCCAAGGTGTACGACCCCCGGGTGATCCGGCTGGCCGCCGTCTACGCCCTGGCGCTGTCCTTCAGCCCCATGTTCGCGGCGCTGGTCAACGCCATGCCTGCGGCCATCGTGGGCGGCGTGTCCTTCATCCTCTACGGCATGATCTCCGCCATCGGCGTGCGCAACGTGGTGGAGAACCGGGTGGACTTCACCAACTCCCGCAACCTGATCATCGCCGCCGTCATCCTGGTGTGCGGCCTGGGCTTCTCCGGCGGGCTGACCTTTGAGGTGGGCGGCGCCCACATCGCCCTCACCGCCCTGGCCATCGCCGCCATCGCGGGCATTGCCCTCAACGCCATTCTGCCCGGCAAGGACTATGAGTTCGGCGCCGACGTGTCCCAGGGCCGCTCCGGCGACTTCGGGCGGTACTGAGAAGGCTGCCCTGCAACAGGCGCTAAAGGAAAGCTGACGGAAAAAGGCCGAACGGCGTGACGAAAGCCACGCCGTTCGGCCTATGGAAAACATTTCCCCAGTCGCCGGTCCCGGTCCATCCAGCACCTTCCCCGTCTGGCACAGGGCGCCGGCCCCTATCCCCGCCTGTCGGCTTATCGGACGCCCAGCACCCTGTCTTTGTAGCTGTCAAACGCGCTTTCCGGGAGAACGTTCCCTTCGTTCGTGTCAATTGCGCTGTTGCGCTGCTTGAGAAGCGCCATAAGGGCGCGTCCCGCTTCCTCGGTCGTATCGGAAAGGACGCTGGCGCCGTTAGAGGCAATCAGGTAAACTACCAGGCTATGGATTTTCTTGTGGATCTTCCCGGTGTTGATGTAATAGGTATAGTCGCCAAAGCAGCATGCTTTCAGGCTGTCCACGCGCATGACGGTCTGGGCCGGGTCGGCTAGAAAGATATAGTCCCTTGTAAGCAGCCCATCCTTATGCGTAGCGTTGGAAAGCACCCGGTCGAGCCCCGAGGTCAGTTTGAGGATATAGCAATCTGACGCCACAGCCTGCCGCTCAAACGTTTCGATCTCGCTTACCGGCAGTTTGCTGCTCTTTGCAGAGGCCGCAATATAGTCGTCCTGCTTTTGACGCATTCCTTTTACCAAGAAGAACAGAATAATCAGGCTGACCAAAAGCACCACGCCAAAAAAACCGCAAATCACAATGCCGACGCTCAGCATATCGTCTTCACCATCGGATATAAACTGGAGGGTTCTGCGGATGCCCCACACCAGTCCGTACAAGGCGCCGGCGAAGAACAGGCCAAATAAAACGAAGCCGATGGCGCTTCCCCGTTTGACGGTTTTCATTGTACCCTTAAACACCGAGCCATCAGGGAAATGCTTTTGAACATAGTCCTCATTCATTTTTGAAAAATAGTCTGCCATGCACAAACCCCCATTGAGAATAACCGCGCATATTTCTGTTTGCTGCCTGCCGCGAGTCAAGTATAGCATAGAAGAGAAGAAATATCAACCCCAGGATAAGAAATGGCGCAGGGCTCTCCACGTGTCCTAGGGCGGTTTAACATCTCCGCGCCTTTAAACAGCCTCGCCCCGGGTTATCCGCACAGGTCAAGGATGACATGGGCGAACAGCTTGGCGCTGAGCATCAAATCGCTCACCCGCACCCGTTCGTCCGCGCCGTGGAGGTGGGTGTCGAAGCCGGGCAGGGTGCAGCCGAAGGCCACGCCGCCGGGGATATCGTGGACATAGGTGCCGCCGCCGGTGGACAGGCACTCGCCCTTGAGGCCGGTGTACTCCTCGTACCGCGTCAGAAGGGTTTTGATAAAGGGGCTGCTGGCAGGGACGTGGTGGGGCGCGCCCTGGACGGCCTCAAAGGTGAAGCCCTTCCCCTCAAAGGCGGCCTTTGCCACGTTCAGGCAGTTCTCCTCCGTGGCGCACAGGGGCACCCGGCTGTCGAAGAAGCCCTCCAGCCCCGTCTCCGTCACCTCCAGCAGAGAGAAGGCCACAGTGAGCGGCCCGGCGATGGGCTCCTGCTGGGCGATGCCCAGCGCCCGGCCCTTGCAGTCCCCGTGGGGGATCAGGGCGTTGAGATCGTGGAGGGCGTCCTTGCAGCCCCCATCCGCCAGGGGCAGGGCGCACAGCAGGGAGATGAGCCCGGTGATGGCGTTGTTCCCCCCCTCGGGGTAGGCGGCGTGAGAGGCCTCCCCCTTGGCGCGGATGACGGTGACGCCATTCTCATGGGCAAAGGTGAACTTGATCCCCGTGCGGGCGGTGATATCCCGGGCCACGGGCTGGATGTCGTACATGGTCAGCCCCTCCACCCCGGCGGAGGCGTCCCCCGGCAGAACGTTCCCCCGGATGCCGCCGTGGAGCCAGTTCACCCGGGGCAGCTCGGACTGGGCGGGCCAGCTCCTGGTGAAGATGGGCCGGGGCTTTCCATTTTCAGAGCCGGCGGGCCGGATGTTCCCCTTCTCCGTGTTGATGACGGGGAAGCCGGAGTCGGGGGAGAAGGTGGCGGGGGCATAGGGGTGCCGGGCAAAATACCAGGCGATGTCCCCGGAGCCGCTCTCCTCGTTGGTGCCCATGATGAGCTTACAGTTTTTTGCCAGCGGCACGCCCAGGTCCTTCACCGCCTTCATGGCCAGCAGGGAGGCCGCCACAGGGCCCTTGTCGTCATCGGTGCCCCGGCCGTAGAGCAGGCCGTCTGCCAGCTTGGGGGTATAGGGCTGGGTCACCGTCCAGCCGTCCCCGGGGGCCACCACATCCAGATGGCCCAGGATGTGCAGGGCGTCCTCGCCGCCGTTCAGGTCGGCGGTGCCCACATAGCCCTCGTGGTCCTGCGCCGCAAGGCCCCACTCCCGGGCGATGGCCAGCGCCTCCCGGAGGGCGGCGGCGGGGCCGGGGCCAAAGGGCGCGCCGGGGGCGGGGGCCCCCTCCACGCTGTCGATGGATACCAGGCGGCTCACCGCCTCCACCAGCAGCCCCTCCTTGTCCGCGAAATAGGCGTCAATCTGTTCTTTTCCGATCATATGTAAACACTCCTTCAACGGCGCAAAACCGACGGGCGGTTTTCCCATAGTATACCCTACTTTTCTGTCAAATACAAGGGAAACGGGGCAGATTACTCCGCCCCCTCCCGCTCCACCTCGTCCAGGTACTTGTACACCGTGTACCGGGACACCCCCAGCCGCCCGGCGATGTAGGGCACCGACTTGCGGTAGGAGAAGGCGCTGCGCCGGCGCAGCAGGCCGATGATCCGCAGCCGGTCCCCCTTGTTGAGCTCCTCCGGCGGCTTGCCCAGCTCGGCCACGCACTGGTCGAAGAGGTCGGCCAGCTGCCGGGAGTCCCCGGGCTGCCACAGGGCGGAGCGCAGGTCGGAGGGGGCGTTCATCAGGTCGGATAAGATGCGGTTGGCGAACACCAGGGAGGTATAGTCGAAGTTGATGCCCAAGGCCAGGTTATAGTCCTCTCCGATCATGTGGAAGGTGGAGGACTTGGTCTGCCGCCCGTCGGGGGTGACGGCGGCCAGGTTCACCTGGTCGGTGGTGGCGGCCTGCTCGTCCAGGGTCAGGCCGATACCCATAATATCCATGGTGGAGCCCACCTCCCGGCCGGACACGTGGCCGTTGTAGATGGACAATATGGGGTGGGTGGGCACCCCCATGTCGTGAACCAGCGTCTCACAGGAGGAGCCGAACATCTCGGCGATCCCCCGGGCGGTGCGGTCCAGAAATTCAAAAGCCTGGTCGCGGGTCATGACAGCCAGCTCCTCTCCGGGATCTGCCCCGGCTGGGGGGCGCGTCCTATTATAGCGCTTTTCCCAGGAAAAGACAAGCCCCGGTCTCTGGGCTGGCGCCTGGGGATGGGGGGCGCGGGGCGCGCATTGACCCTTCCGCCGGGCTGTGGTAAGATAGGGGAAGAACGCGCTCAGCCGCCGGGGGAGCGCCCCCAAAGCGGAGCGCCGCGATTTGAATTTTGAGGTGAATCCACATGACCGACACCATTGCCGCCATCGCCACGCCCATGACCCCCTGCGCCATTGGGATACTCCGCCTGTCCGGGCCGGGGGCCGTAGGGGCCGCGGACGCGGTGTTCACCCCCTTCCGGGGCGGGCCCATGTCCGGGCGGCCGGAGCGGACGCTGGTGTACGGCGCGCTCCACGACCGGGAGGGGGCGGTGATTGACTGGTGCTTGTGCACGGTGTCCCGGGCCCCCCGCAGCTATACCGGGGAGGACACGGCGGAGCTGCAATGCCACGGCTCCCCCGCCGCCCTGGCCCTGGGGCTGGAGGCCCTGTTTGCCGCCGGGGCCCGGCAGGCCCTGCCGGGGGAGTTCACCCGGCGGGCGTTTTTGAACGGGAAGCTGGACCTGACCCGCACCGAGGCGGTGGCCGGCCTGATCCACGCCGAGACCCCCGCCGCCGTCTACCAGGCGGCGGGGCAGCTGGGGGGCGCGCTGGCAAGGGCGGTGGACGGGGTCTATGGGGAGCTGGCCGGCCTGTGCGCCCACTTCCACGCGGTCCTGGATTACCCCGACGAGGACATCGACCCCTTCGAGGCGGAGGAGCTCTCATCCGCGCTGGGCCGGGCGGCGCAGGGGCTGGACGCCCTGGCGGCCACCTACCGGCGGGGGCGGCTTTTGAACGAGGGCGTCCCCTGCGCCATCGTGGGGCGGCCCAACGCGGGCAAGTCCACCCTGTTTAACGCCCTGCTGGGCCGGGAGCGGGCCATCGTCACCGATATCCCCGGCACCACCCGGGACACGGTGGAGGAGCGGGTGAGCCTGGGCGGGGTGCTGCTGCGGCTCATCGACACGGCGGGGCTGCGGGAGACGGACGACGCGGTGGAAAAGCTGGGGGTGGAGCGCTCCCGGGCGGCGATGGAGGGCGCGGAGCTGATTTTGGCCGTCACCGACGGGTCGTCGGACTTCACGGCGGAGGACGCGGAGGTGATGCGCCTGGCAGCCGCCTCGGGCAGGCCCTGGATCTGGGTGATGAGCAAGCAGGATCTGACAGGGCCGTGCGCTTTGTGGAGCGCCGCGCCGGAGGGGGGCTCCCCCGCCGCCTGCGTCTCCCTGTCCGCCCGCACCGGATATGGGATGGACAGGCTGGAGCAGGCGGTGGCGGCGCTGTTCCCCGCGCCGGAGGGGTTTGAGGCCGGGGCCCTGCTCACCAACGCCCGGCAGGCGGAGGCGGCGGGCCGGGCCCGCGCCGCCATCCGAAGGGGCGCGGAGGCCCTCCAGGCGGGGATGCCCCCCGACGCGGTGGTGGCCGACGTGGAGCAGGCCATGTCCGCCCTGGGGGAGCTGACCGGCCGGACGGTGAGCGAGGACGTGACCGCCCGCATTTTCCAGCAGTTCTGCGTGGGGAAGTGACGTTCTGGGAAATAGGGCATGACAGCGGGGCGTTTATCGTGTATAATGGCAGAAAACAAACGCTGAGGAGGGGCCGCCATGAAGGCAGTGGTGACCCGGGTGAAAAACGCCCGGGTGGAGATCGACAACAAGGTAAACGGGGCCATTGAGAAGGGGTTTTTGGTGCTGCTGGGGGTGGGCCCCGACGACACCGAGGCCGCCGCGGACAAACTGGCCGACAAGGTGTGCGGCCTGCGGATTTTCGACGACGAGAACGGCAAGATGAATTTGAACCTGGCCGCGGTGGGGGGTGCGCTGCTGGTGGTGAGCCAGTTCACCCTGTACGCCGACACATCCTCCCGCCGCCCGGGGTTCTCCCACGCGGCTAAGCCGGAGCTGGCCATCCCCCTCTATGAGCGGTTTATGGCCGCCTGCCGGGAGAAGGGCTTTGCCGTGGAGCACGGGGAGTTCGCCGCCGAGATGCAGGTGTTCTCCCAGAACGACGGGCCGATTACGATTTTACTCGAGGTATAATATGGCCGTGATAAAACAACTGGACCCCCATGTGGCCGACCTCATCGCCGCCGGCGAGGTGGTGGAGCGCCCGGCCAGCGTGGTGAAGGAGCTGCTGGAAAACGCCATCGACGCCGGGGCGGGCGCCGTCACCGTGGAGATCGCCCGGGGCGGGATGGCCCTCATCCGGGTGACGGACGACGGCTGCGGCATCCCGGCGGACCAGGCCCCCACCGCCTTCCTGCGCCACGCCACCTCCAAAATTTCCACCGAGCGGGACCTGGAGGCCATCGGCACCCTGGGCTTCCGGGGGGAGGCGCTGGCCGCCATTTCCGCCGTGTCCCGGGTGGAGCTGCTCACCCGCACCGAGGAGGAGGGGTTGGGCACGGCCCTCACCGTAGAGGCGGGGGAGGTGGTGGCCCAGGAGGAGGCGGGCTGCCCCAAGGGCACCGCCATGAGCGTGCGGGAGCTGTTTTTCAACACCCCCGCCCGGCTCAAGTTCATGAAGAAGGACGCCTCCGAGGGGGCCGCCGTATTCGCGGTGGTGCAGCGAACGGCCCTGTCCCACCCGGAGCTGTCCGTGAAGTTTATCCGGGACGGCAGGCAGGAGCTGCTCACCCCCGGGGACGGACAGCTGAAGAGCGCGGTGTACGCCGTCATGGGGCGGGATATCGCCCTGGGCTTCCTGCCCGTGAAGGGGTCGGGCGAGGGGATGGGGGCGGAGGGCTTTGCCTCCCTGCCCACCTGCTGCCGGGGGAGCCGGGGCTATCAGCACTTTTTTGTCAACGGGCGGTATGTCAAGAGCCGGATTATGACGGCGGCGGTGGAGGAGGCATATAAAAACCAGAAGATGGTGGGCAAATTCCCCGGCTGCGTCATCCACCTTACCGTCAGCCCCGCCGAGGTGGATGTGAACGTCCACCCCACCAAGACCGAGGTGAAGTTCCAGCGGGAGCAGGCGGTGTTCACCACGGTGTACGGCGCGGTGGCCGCCGCCCTGGAGCGGGACCACACCCGGCCCCAGGCGTCCATACCGGGGGTGAGGCCGTCGGACACCGTGAGCGCCAACCAGACCGCCCTGCCCCTGCGGGACGGGGCGGGGGAGCTGGCGGGGAGCCGGTTTATGCCCTCCGCCCGGTTCAAGCCCCTGGGGGGGACCGTCCCCGGGGGGCAGCTCCAGCCCTCCCCCCCGCCCCGGCCGGAGCCTGCCTCCCCGCCGGAATCCCCCGGCCAGCCGGTGAAAAAAAAGAAGGACTCCCCCTTCCAGTGGGTGGAGCCCCTGCCGGAGAAGAGGGAGACCCCCGCGGGGCCGGAGCCGTCCGCGCCGGTGAAGCCCAAACCGGCCCCTCCCGCACCCGCACCGGCCCGGGAGGAGCCGCCTGCGCCGTCCCCCGCCCCGGCGGAAGCAGCCGCCCCGGAGCCGGAGCCCTGGGTGGTCCAGGGGGAGCTGTTCCACACCTATGTGGTGGTGGAGCAGGGGGACAAGGCGCTGCTCATCGACAAGCACGCCGCCCACGAGCGGGCCAATTTCGACCGGCTCAAGGCGGCGGATTACCGCCCCATGGTGCAGGAGCTGCTCACCCCCGCCGCCTTCTCCCCCCCGCCGGAGGAGCTGGAGATCCTGCTGGCGCAGGGGGAGCTGCTGGCCCGGTTCGGCTTCGAGGTGGAGCGGTTCGGCGGGAATGCCTTGGCGGTGCGCTCCGCGCCGGACTATCTGGACGCCGGGGAGATCGAGGGGGCGCTGTGCGAGCTGGCCCGGCGGCTGCGGGTGACGGGATGCGCCGACCCGGCGGCCGCCCGGGATGAGCTGTTACACACCATGGCCTGCAAGGCGGCGGTCAAGGGCGGCTGGCGCAGCGGCCGGGAGGAGCTGGAGGAGGTGGCCGGGCTTGTGATGAGCGGGCAGGTGAAGTACTGCCCCCACGGCAGGCCGGTGGCCATTGAGCTGACCAAAAGGCAGCTGGAAAAGCAGTTCCGCCGCGCATGAGGACAAGGGAATGGACGCGCCCACACAGGCCCCCTGACGGCGGAAAACCGTGGCCGCCATGGGCTGGACGCAATGACCCGCCGCCGGCACGTGAGGCAGTGCCTGCGGCGGGCGGACGGAGATTGCGCCTGTGACGGCTGGGCCTACCCCTGTTTGCGCCCCTGCCACAACTGGGCAAGCATGTCCTTGAGCACCAGGAAGGCGTCCAGCTCCCCGTACCCGTGCTCGCCCTTGAGCCGGTCCAGCAGCTGGCCCAGCTGCTGGGCATAGGGGGCCGGGTCCACCTGCTCCCGGTAGGTGGTCAGGACGGGGTACTTCTGCCCCCAGGCTTTCGTCCAGTCGATTTTGTCCGTCACCGCGTCGCTGGTGCGCTGGATGGCCTGCTGCACCTCCTGCACGTCCAGGTCGAAGTCGATCAGCTCGTCCAGCGACACCTTATACAGCGCGGCCAGCCGCTTGGCCTGGCGGATGTCGGGCAGGGTCTCGTCCGTCTCCCACTTGGAGATGGTCTGGCGGCTCACCCCCAGCTTTTCCGCCACCGCCTCCTGGGACAGCCCGGTGCTTTTCCGGGCGCGGTACAGGCTGCTTCCTAAATTCATGACAACCACTCCTTTTCTTAGGATCTCATGATAGACCGCCGGGGCCGGAAAGTCCACCAATCAAAGGGGTCAATTCCGCCCGTTTTGTTAACAAACCAAATTTTGTGAGGAGGCGCCGCCATGGCGTATCAGCTTTCCGACATTAACGCCGCCGTGCGGCGGGACCCGGTGGGGTTCATGGAGGAGTGCGACCAGGGCTATCAGGACAAAATCGCCCGGGCCGCCGAGAAAATCTGCGAAAACATGAGCAAAAGCCCGGTGGTGCTGTTGTCCGGCCCCTCGGGCTCGGGCAAGACCACCACGGCGGAAAAGCTCAGCCAGGAGCTGGAGCGCCGGGGGGTGCGCACCCATGCGGTGTCCATGGACGACTACTTTTTGCGTCCCGATTCGGAGGGCGCACCCCGCACCCCAGGCGGGGCCATCGACTATGAGAGCCCGGAGATGATGGATTTAAAGCTGTTGGACGAGCACTTTGCCAAGCTGACCCGGGGGGAGTGGATTCTGGTGCCCAAGTTCGAATTCGCCCGGCAGATGCGCAACGACAGCCGGGGCCGTCCGCTGAAGCTGGGGGCGGACGAGGTGGCTATTTTCGAGGGCATCCACGCCCTGAACACCCAGCTCACCAGCCGCCACCCCGACGCCACCCGGCTGTATGTCTCCGCCCGCAGCGACGTGAAGGGGGAGGACGGACGGGTGATGTTCAAGCGCACCTGGCTGCGCCTCACCCGGCGGGCGGTGCGGGATTACAACTTCCGGGGCACCGACGTGGGCGGCACCCTGGACATGTGGGCCAACGTGCGCCGGGGGGAGAAGCTGTATATCTCCCCCTACAAGGACACCGCCCACATCAAGTTCGACACCGCCCTGGCCTACGAGGCCCCGGTGATGGCCTGCTATGCCAAGCCCCTCATGGAGGCGGTGCCCGGGGAAAACCAGCGCCGGGGGGAGCTTTTGCAGCTGGTGGCCGCCCTGGACCGCTTCGAGCCCATCGACCCCGGGCTGGTGCCGCCGGAATCCCTCCTGCACGAGTTCATCGGCTGAGCAAGCGCCGCGATGCCGCAAGCCCCTGCCCGGCCGGGCAAAGGGCGCCCTCCCCGGCGGGGAGGGCGCCCTTTTACAGCTTTTCCTGTAGCAGCACCGCCATCTCCTCCGGCGATTCCTGCATCCCCCGGGCGATCCATTCCTCAATCCAGCCATAGATACCGTTGGCGAGAAAGGCGGCGGCGTAGGCGATGTGGTTGGAGTACTCCGGCTTGGGGCCTATATTGGAGAGCAGCACGGCCTTGAACAGGTGGAACAGCCCCCGGCGGTACAGCAGGCGGTAAAAGTCCCCGTTGCGGGCCATGTAGGCAAACAGGTCCGGCATGGCCTGGTCCTGGGCGGGCGGGGTGCGGCTGCTTTCCCACTCCCGGAAGGTGACGTTTATGTGTTCCCGCAGGATGTCCTCCTTTTCGGCAAAGCTGCGGTAAAAGGATACCCGGTGGACCCCCGCCGCAGTGGCAATCTGGCTGACGGAAATATCCCGCAGCTCCCGCCCCTCCAGCAGCTCCAGCAGGGCGGCGGTGAGCTGCCGCTTGACGTAGGTGTTTCGCTCCGCGTTGTTCATGACGTTACAGTTACCCCCTTTTTGTAGCATTTTTTTGATTTGCTTGACGGATTCTGATACAAGTGCTACACTTGCCGCATCATGATGCTACACCTGCTGCGGCGGAAAGTCAAGAACAAGTGGAAAGGAACAGGGCACAATGGCATTGACGCGAAAAAGGCTGGCCGCGCTGGCGGCGGCGGTATTGACGGGGGCGGTGCTGGGCCGGCTGGCGGTGCGGGCGGCGCTGAACCTGCTGCTGGGCGGCACGATGTTCGGGAGGAATTTTCTGTGAGCCGGGTCAGGACGGAACGGAGGGGACGGGTTATGTGGGGGCTCATCTACGCGGGGGCGTTTCTGGCCGCCTTCGCGGTGTCGGCGGCGCTTAAAATGACCGCCGACCCCTTTGGCGGGAAATACACGGCGGCGTGGGACAGTACGGTGGGGAGCGTTTACACCGACCTGCCCTATGGGGACGGGGAGGCCAACAAGTTCGACCTCTACGTTCCGGCGGACAGGGGCAGGGAGAGCTATGGCCTGGTGGTCTACCTCCACGCCGGGGGCTTTACCAGCGGGGACAAGAGCGGCGACCATGAGATACTGAAATGGCTGTGCGCAAAGGGCTATGTGGCGGCGGGCATCAACTACACGCTGTTCAGCGGGGAGCACCCGGAGGCCAACGTCTACACCCAGTCGGTGGAAATCCGGGACAGCATCCCCTTTGTGCTGGCCGAGGCGGAAAAATTGGGATACCCCATTGACCGCATGGCGGTGTCCGGCGGCTCGGCGGGCCACGCCCTGGCCATGCTGTACGCCTACCGGGATGCGGACACGTCGCCCGTCCCGGTGAAAATGACCTTTGGGGCGGTGGGGCCGTCCTGCTTCTACCTGGAGGACTGGATCAACATGGGGGCCGACCCCAGCCAGCTGAACGCCGTGGACCCGGAGGGGGATTACAGCGGAATGGCGGGGCTGTTTTCCGCCATGGCCGGGAAGGAGATCACCGCGGACATGCTGGCAAGCGGCGCCTATCTGGAGGCGGTGAAGGACATTTCCGCGGCCATGTGGGTGGATGAGCGCTCGGCGCCCTCCGTCCACGCCTACGGCGCGTGGGACAGGATGCAGGCGTTTTCCGCGTCAAAACGGCTGGACGCGGCGCTGACGCGCCACGGCGTCCCCCACGAATACATCGTGTTCCCGCACTCCGGCCACGGGCTGCAAAACGACAACGCCCAGTACGCCCTCTACATGGAAAAGGTGGAGGAGTACCTGGAGCGCTATATGGGATGACAGGGAACCAAAACGGGAGGCATGGCCGTCAGGCCATGCCTCCCTGAATTGTATGCGGGACAGCTCAGCCCCCCAGGGGGGCCGGGGGCTGGACCGGGGCGGGGACCATCCCCGGCGTCCGGGTGGCGTTGGGCCAGGGCACAAAGCACAGGTTCATGTCCACGTCGGAGCCGATGCCGGCCACCTTGCCCTTAGAGGAGTACTGCCACATCTGGAACTGGTAGCGGAAATCGGGGGTGTCCGCGTACTCGGCGTACCAGAAGGGGTACTGGGTGAGCTTGCTCAGATCCATCTTCACATAGCCGCAGTAGTCGTTGAAGTAGAACATGGGCTGATAGCCCGCCGCCGCCACCCGCTGGCAGAAGGCGTCGATGCAGTCGGTGATGATTTTGGCATCCACCCCGTAGGCCCGGGATTTATTGCCCCCCAGGTACTCCCAGTCGCACACCACAGGGTAGGTGACGTACTGCCGGTAGGGCTCCAGCTTGGAGATGAGCAGGTCGGCCTCCTCCACCGCCTCCTCCAGGGTGATGGCGTTGGAAAAGAAGTAGGCCCCCACGTCCAGCCCGGCGGCGATGGCCCCCTGCATGTTCTTGTCGAACCAGGAGTCCTCCAGCACCGCGCCGGAGCTGTCCTTGCCATAGAGGCGGTTGCCCGCGCGGACGATGACAAAGTCGACGTTATCCGCCGCCACGGCGTTCCAGTCGATCTCCCCCTTGTGGCCGGACACGTCGATGCCCCGGGTATAGTATCCGCCGGTGTAGGCCATGCGGCCAAAGGCGTCCTTCACAAACTGGTCCGGGGTGTAGGTGATGGGGGGCACCCCCTCCAGCCCGTCCAGCCAGTAGTTATTGAACCGGAACATCCCCTCGTGGTAATCCACGTTCATCATCCGCCACACCACGGCGGACAGCTCCTGCCGGGAGATGGGCCGGTCGGGATAGAAATACCGCAGGCCGTCCGCCTCCTCGGTGCCGTTCATGATGCCCTTTTCAAACAGCTCCACCACATAGCCGTCGGCGCAGTCGGTATAGGGGCTCTCCCCCGAGATGTCGGTGAGGTCCAGCGCCCGGGCGGCCATCCGGGCCACGTCCAGCCGGGCGGGGGCGGCGTCCAGGTACTCCTCTAAAAAGGCGTAGACCAGGCGGTTATCCAGGGCCAGCTGGACATAGGGATAGGCCCAGTGCTTTTCCGGGTCCCGCTCCGGCTCCTCCACGCCCACGGCCAGCAGCAGCAGCTTGAAGACCTCCCCCCAGGTCACGTTGTTCTCCCCCTGGAAGGTGCCGTCGGGGTAGCCGCCCACCACGCCCGCCTGGTGCAGGGCGGAGACATAGGGGTAGGCCCAATGCTCCGGGTGCAGGTCGGTGAAGGGGGAAGCCTCGGCGGCCAGGGCGGTGGTGCTGGAGCTGACGGCCAGCACAAGGGCCAGAAACAGAACTGCGATGCGTTTTTTCATGGGGTCTCCTTTCCTCCCGGGGCGTTTTTTCGTAGTTACCATTTTACATAATTCGACGCCGTCTGACAAGCCCCGGGGAAAATTTAACAACTTTGAAAAATTTGCGAAACACCCCTTGACAGCCGCCCGGCGCTGTGGTATTCTCGATATGACAAATAAAGTTGTCAAATAGACAAAGACACTTGTCAGAACGACAAAGAAAACTGTCAGGAGGGACGGATTATGATTTGGAATGAACTGGGCGTCAGCGGCGGGACGGCGCTGATCGTGCTGTGCGCGCTGTACTTTGTGATCAAGTGGGCGGTGCGCAACGGGATTCGTGAGGCCCACCAGCGCATGAATGGAGAGAAGGGCTGGCTCCAGGGGGCCTGTGAACGGGTCCTCTCGGAGGAGCCGGGGACCGCGAAGGGGTAAACGGAGGCGCGGCCATGCTGAAAAACCGCTTGAAGGAGCGCCGGGCGGCGCTGGGCGTCAACCAGCAGGAGCTGGGGCGCATGGCCGGGGTGTCCCGGCAGACCATCAGCCTCATCGAGCGGGGGGACTACTCCCCCTCGGTGGCGCTGGCCCTCACCCTGGCAAAAATCTGCGGGGTGACGGTGGAGGACATTTTCAGTTTAGAGGGGGAGAACGATGAAAAACAATAACGACGCGGCGCGGCAGGAGAACAAAAAGGCCCTGCCCAAGTTTATTTTGATCGTGGTGCTCAGCCTGGCGCTGGGCGGCGTGCTGGGCTTTGCCCTGGTGACGCTGAATTTGCAGGATTTCCAGGGTGTGCTGGGCGGCGCGGGGCTGTTCTTTACCAACCATGTGGCGCCGTGGCTGCTCATCGCCCTGCCGGTGGTGGAGCTGGCCGTGTGCCTGCCCATCTATTTCAGCGGGAAAAAGCAGCTGGCCGCCTGGGACGGGGAGGACGAATCCGTCAGCAATAAAATTGAGGCCAAGCTGTCGGTGTGCCTATGGGTCACCGGGCTGTGCACCGTGGCGGCGTTGTTTCTGCTGGCGGCCATGTGCGCCGGGTTCGTGGGCAATGCGGGGACGGAGCGGATGATGCCGGCTCCCATGTTCTTCGGCGGGCTGACCGCCTTCCTGGCGGATCTGTTCGTGCCCATGGTACTCCAGCAGAAGCTGGTGGACCTGTCCAAGCGGCTCAACCCGGAAAAGCACGGCTCGGTGTACGACCCCAAGTTCCAGAAAAAGTGGTATGACAGCTGCGACGAGGCGGAGCGGGCCCTCATCGGACAGTGCGCCTTCAAGGCATACCGGGCCATGTGCTATACCTGCCTGGCGCTGTGGCTGGTGTTCCTCCTGGGCGGGATGTTTTTCGATTGGGGCTTCCTGTCCGCCCTGGCGGTGTGCATCGTGTGGGGCGCGGGCCAGTCGGTATACAGCTGGTGGTGCCTGAAGCTGGACCGGCCCGGCGGAAAGCTGTAAGGCGCGGGCCGCGCCAAGGCGTCCGCCTATCAGGAGGGCGCGGATGAGCTGAAAAACTGAGCGCAGGAATCAACCGCCCCAGGGGCGGTTGATTTTTTTGCCGGAATCAGGTAGAATAGAAGTCCTACGAAAAAGAGAGAAGGTGGATGTCCCTTGACCCCGCTGCTGCTGCCCAACGAAATACTGTCCATGTCCGCCCAGGCGGCCCGACTGCTGGTGGAGTCCGGCGACGGGGATGGGGCGCTTTTATACCTGGCCCTGCTGGAGTGCGGCGGGGACCAGGCCAAGGCGTCCGCCCGCCTGCGCTGGGAGGACGGGCGGCTGCGCCCCGCGTGGCAGCGTCTGGCCGGGATGGGGCTGGCGCAGCCCCGGGAGGACGCCCCTCCCCCGCCCCCCCCGCCCCAGGACGGCCGCCTGCCCGAGTACTCCCGGGGAGACATCGCCGCCGCCATGGAGGGCGAGCCGGTGTTCCAGGGCCTGTGCCGGGAGCTGGAGGGGATGCTGGGCCGGGTGTTTACCGACAGCGACCTGCGGTGCGCCTACACCATTTACGACCACCTGGGCCTGCCGCCGGAGGTGATTGTGCAGCTCACCGGCTGGGCCATCCGCCGGGAGCGGCGGGTGAAAAACAGCCCCGCCGCCTGCCCCCGGATGCCCCAAATCCAGCGTCTGGCCTTTCAGTGGAAGCGGCTGGGGCTGGACACCCTGGAGCGGGCGGAGGACTACCTGCGCCGCCAGGAGGCGGTGGACGGCCGGGAGTGGGCCGTGCTCCAGGCCGTGGGGGTGGCCGAGCGCCGCCCGGCGGTGGAAAAGGAGCGGGAGTATATCGCCGCCTGGGTGGGCATGGGGCTGAGCGACGAGCTGATCCGCATGGCCTACGAGCGCACCGTATTCCAGAAAAACGCCATGAACTGGCCGTACATGAACAAAATCCTGACCTCCTGGCACGGGGCGGGCTACCAGACGCCCCAGCAGGTGGAGGCGGGGGACAAGCCCCCCCGGCGCACCGCCGCCCCGGTCGCAGCCCGGCCACGGGACTTCCAGCCCAGCCAGGAGCGCATCCAGAAAAACAACGACTGGCTGGATAAATTCTTAGAGCAGCAGCAGAAAGGAGGGGGCTGAGGTGTCCTATGAGCCCACCGTCATGCGCCGTGCCCTGGCCCGGCTGGAGCGCCGCCGGGAGGAGCGGGAGCGCCGCCGCTACGACCTGGAGCGGGAGCTGTATACCCGGGAGCCCCGGCTGCGGGAGCTGGACGCCGCCCTGCGGAGGACCATGGCCGATCTGGCCCGGCTGGCCACCGGGGGGACGCCGGTGGCCCCGGACGGCCCGGAGCTGGCCGCCATCCGCGCCCGGAGCGAGGAGCTCCAGGCCCGGCGCGCCCGGCTCATGGCCGCCCTGGGATACGGGCCCGACGCCCTGGACAGCACGCCCGCCTGCGCCCGGTGCGGGGACACGGGCTGGGCGGCGGGGGGCATGTGCGCCTGCCTGAAGCAGCTGTGTGCCCGGGAGCAGCTGTGCGCCCTCACCGCCCTGCTGAACCTCACCGACGAGCAGAGCTTTGACAGGCTGCGGCTGGACGTGTACAGCGACCTGCCCTGGCAGGGCCAGAGCCGCTCCCCCCGGGAGAACATGCGCCGGGTGATCCAGGTGTGCGGGGGCTACGCCCGGCAGTTCCCGGACTACCCGCTGAAAAACCTGCTGCTGTCCGGGGGGACGGGGCTGGGCAAAACCTTTTTGTCCGGCTGCATCGCCCGGGAGGTGTCCCAGCGGGGGTACTCTGTGGTATACGACACCGCCATCCGCCTGTTTTCCGCCTTTGAGACCCGCCGCTTCACCCGGGACGCCGGGGAAGAGCGCCAGGCCCGGGACGACACCCGGCGCTACCTGGGCTGCGACCTGCTGATCCTGGACGATTTGGGCAGCGAGCTCACCACCCCCCTGTCCCAGTCTTCGCTGTACGAGGTGGTGAACAGCCGCCTCCAGTCGGGGCGGCACACCATCATCTCCACCAACCTGTCCATGGATCACATCGCCCAGCGCTACACCCCCCAGCTGGCCTCCCGCATCGGGGGGCTGTACCAGGAACTCACCTTTTACGGGGACGATCTGCGGCTCCGGCAGTGAAGTCTGCCGGGTCCCCGCAAGCCGCCCTTGGGCTTTATGGGGGGAAAGGGGCGGCGAAAGTGGGGAAAGCGGAGCTTGCCCCAACGGCGCAACCTCTGGTTGCTAAATTTTCCAAGCCCTGTTGGTTGTGTTCCCACGGTGGGACTGCTACAATAGGGACGGAAAGGAGGGCGCGCCCATGACATTGGCGGAAAGGATTCTAGAGCTGCGCACCCGGCAGAAGCTGTCCCAGGGGGACCTGGCGGAACGGCTGGAGGTGTCCCGGCAGTCGGTGAGCAAGTGGGAGACGGGCCAGTCGGTGCCCGAGCTGGATAAGCTCATCAAGCTGGCCGACCTGTTCGGGGTGAGCGTGGACCAGCTGGTCCGGGACGGGGACGCACCCGGAGCGGCTACGGATGCGCCCAAGGGGGAAACGCCCCCGGCGGCGCAGCCCCAGATCGTCTATGTGGAGCGGCCCCGGCGGGGGCTCACCACGGCCCAGATCCTGGGCGTGGTCTGCACGGCGGGCGGCGCGGGGCTGTGCCTGATCTCGGCGGCCACAGCCGATGATGAAGTGTTTCTTATAGGACTGGTGGTACTTATCGCGGGTCTGCCCCTGCTGCTGGCGAAAAAGCACCCCTTCCTCCTGTTCGGCTGGCTGGCGTGGGCGATGGGCTACCTGTCCCTGTGCACCCCGGCCATTATGGGGCCTGCCTTGGGCGTGTGGCAGCCTTTTACGGGGCTGGTGGAAGCCTGGCTCTGGCTGATGGCGGACGGGGCGCTGGGGGGCAGCATCCTGCTGATGATCCTGCTCCTCCTGCTGTCTTATGGGGGGCTGAGCGCGCTGACCATCCTGCTGCCCGTCCACACCGCCCGGCTGGCCTGGAAGCGCTGGAAAGCCCGGGGAGAGGAAACTGCATTATAAGAAGCTGTACGAATAGCCGAAGCATTCAGATTCGCGAGCCAAAATTGCCGGTGGCAAGGCGAAAAATCGCGGGAATACTTTGTGTATTTCAAGATTTTTCAACGCAGCCAGCGGCAATTTTGGCCGTAAAGCTGGGTGCTGAGGCTATTGGTACAGCTTCTTAAGAGCAAAGGAGCGCCCCCGCGAAAGCGGGGGCGCTCTCATGTCCGTCAAAGCCGGCGGTAGCGTTGGAGAATGATGTCCATCTGGGTGCGGCTGACATAGTGCGCGGGCAAAAGGGCGTTCTCCGAGGCGCCCTGGATGAGGCCCGCCCCCACCGCCCAGCGCATGGCGTCCCGGGCGGCGGTATGTACGCCCGCCCCGTCGGAAAAGCGGGACAGGCTGCCGGAGGGCTGGACATGGCGGCCCAGATACTCCGTCTCATAGCGGTACAGCATGGACACCAGCTCCTGCCGGGTGATGGGGGCGGCGGGGTCAAAGTCCTGTCCCGCCACACCGTCCAGCAGGCGGTGGCCGGTGGCCCAGTCTACCGCCTGGGCGCCGCCGACGGGCCCGCCCTCGCCGGACAGCGTGTACAGGGCCTGGGCCATGAGGGCGTAGGACACCGACTGGGCCGGGGGGAGCGGCTCGGGCGGGGGCTCGCCCTCCCCCTCCCCCCGGCCGGAGAGAAGCGCATGCCAGGGGTTTTCCTCCCGGGGGTCAGTGGGATCCCAGCCGTTGGCCTGTTCCTCGGAGATATGGGGCACCAGCTTGTCCGGCTTGCCCAGGGGGCCGGGGTCGCCGCCATCGTAGATGGTGACCTTGGTGCCCCGGGCACAGTTGTCGTAAATCCATTTGGCGTCCGCCGTCTGGAGCCGGACGCAGCCCAAGGAAGCCGGGGCCCCCAGGCCGTTATACTCCTCCGTCATCAGGGTGGAGGGGTCTTTTTCGGTATAGCATACCGAGTGGAACAGAATATTCCCCTTGATTTGGGTGCAGTATTGGCCGTAGGAGTCGTCGAACATGTGCACCCAGGTCCACCGCCCGCCGATGGTGAAGGTGCCGGTGGGGGTGGCGTGGCCCTTGCGCCCGGTGGAGCACACCATGGCCTTGACGGGGACGGTATAATAGCCCTCCTCGTCCAGCTCGTAGACGGTGACGGTGCTCTGGGCCCGGTTGACCATGATGTAGTAAGGCTTGCCGCTGCTTGCCATGGGAGCGCTGGCCCGGCTCGTGCGGACGCCCGCGCATAGCAGCGGCACGGCGCACAGCGCCAAAAAGAGGCTGAGGATTCGTTTCAAAGGGATACCTCCTGCAATATCTTGTGTATAATGAAATGGCTTTCACGAGGAAAGCCATTTCATTATACATGATTTGGATGGCAAATACAAGGGGAATTGGGGGGGTTCCGCGCTTCTTGTCACACGTCCTTGGCCCCGTAGAAGTGCCGGGACAGCAGGAAGGATACCGCCAGCAGGGCCAGCCCCGCCACCGCCGCGACCGCGGGAATGGCGGCGGCCTGCGCCGGGGTGGGCTCGGCAAGCTCCAGGGATTTGAGCCATTCCAGCCCGCCCAGGGGAAACAGGGCCGCGACAACCAGCAGAACGATCCCGCCCATGATGCCGAAGAACATCATCCGGGCCCGCTCCGGGCCGAATTTGTACAGGAAGGGCAGCATGATGGCGTTTACCAGTACGGACATCAGGCCCATCACCGAACAGCTCACCAGAAATTCCACAGGCTCCTCCACCCGTCCGGCGGCATACAGCATCACGCCGAGAATGGCCGTCAGGCCCACGCTGAGCAGGCACAGCAGCAGGACGCAGAGATACCGGGCGGCTATCGTTTTCGTGCGGCCCACCGGCAGGGCCAGGCCGTAGGTGTCCCACTTGGCCTGCTTGTCGTAGGCAAACACATTCATGGGAAGCATCACGACCATGACGACCAGCAGCACGCCGACGATGTCCGCCGACCACACCCCGGTAAAAGCAATGCCCGCGTATACTATCAGCATAAACAGGTAGGAGCGCAGAGTCTTGCGCAGGATGAGAAGATCCTTCAAAATCAGCCCGGTCATGCTTTATCCCCCTTTACCACGAATACCATCAATTCGTCCAGCGTCACCGGCTCCACCGCCAGCCGGGGGTAGAGCCGCTTGAAATCGCCCCTGCGGCGGATGAGCGCCTCGGTGGAATATTGGCTCTTCCGGGTGGCCACCACATAGCCCCGGTCCACCTGTTCCAGCTCCTCCCGGGCGCACACCAGCCGCCCATAGCTCTCCAGCAGGCGGTCCTTCTCGTCGCACAGCAGCAGCTTTCCCTGGTGGAGGTAGGCGATGTAGTCCGCCACCTTCTCCAGGTCCGACGTGATGTGGCTGGAGATCAGGATGGCGTGGTCCTCATCGGACACGAAGGCCAGGAATTCGTCCAGGATCTCGTCCCGGACCACCGGGTCCAGCCCCGCCGTGGCCTCGTCCAGCAGCAGCAGCCGGGGCCGGTGGGCCAGGGCCGCCGCCAGGGACAGCTTCATCCGCATCCCCCGGGACAGCTCCTTGATGTTTTTCGCCCCGGACAGGCCGAACTTGTCCAGATAGTCCCGGTAGAGCCCCTTGTCCCAGGTCTTGAACACCCGGCACAGCACCGTCTCCACGTCCCGCACCCGCAGGTACTCGGAGAAGAAGCAGTCGTCCAGCACCATGCCGATATCCTCTTTGGCGCGGTCCGGATCGGCGCCCAGCAGGACGGCCGTTCCGGCGGTGGGCTTGACGATGCCCAGCATGGACTTGATCAGGGTGGTCTTGCCCGCCCCGTTCTCCCCGATGAGGCCCATGATGGACCCGCCGGGCACCTTCAGGTCGATGGGGCCCAGGGTAAAGCTCTTGTATTGCTTGACAAGACCCCGGATTTCAATACAATTTGTCATAATTCTCCCTCGCTATACAGAGTGTTCAGCATTTCAGTGAGTTCGTCCAGGTCTACGGCCCCGGCCCGGGCGGCGTCCACCGCCTGGGACAGGTGCTCCTCAATCTGGCAAAGGACGGCCTCCCGCCTTGTCTCCCGGTTCTGGGCGGCCACGAAGCAGCCCTTGCCCGGGACGGTGGCAAGGAAGCCCTCTCGCTCCAGCTCCTCATAGGCCCGCTTGGTGGTGATGACGGAGATGCGCAGATCCCGGGCCAGCAGCCGCATGGAGGGCAGCGCCTCGCCCTCGGAGAGCTGGCCTGAAAGGATGAGCCCTTTCAGCTGGCGGACGATCTGCTCATAGATCGGCACGCCGGAGGAATTGCTGATGATGATGTCCATGGTGCACCTCGTTGATATTTTGTATATATACGATATGCACAGTATAGACGCCATATACGAATTTGTCAAGGGGGGACGGGAAAAATTTTTGAGGTAAATCAAACCAGCCGCCTCCCGGACGGGAGACGGCTGGTAATTGGCGAATAAACAGGGGCGGGCTCTGCCGGACGGCGGGGCTTACCGGTGCTTGCCCATGAAGAACAGCGCCACGCATCCCGGGCCGGTGTGGGCCCCGATCACCGGCCCGATGGAGTTGATGATGATCTCCTTGGTGCCGTAGCGCTGCTTGATCTCATCGGCCACGAACTGGGCGTCTTCGGCGCAGTCGCTGTTGCTGATGAACATGGTCTGGCCGGCAGGGTCATCGGCCAGCTCCCCCACCTTGTCCACCAGGGCCAGCAGGGACGCCTTGCGGCCCCGGGCCTTGGCCACGTTGATGAGGTGGCCCTCGTTGTCCACGTGGAGGACAGGCTTGATCTGGAGCATGGTGCCCACCACGGCGGTGGCGGCGGACACCCGGCCGCCCTTTTTCAGGAAGAACAGGTCGTTGACGGTGAAGTAGTGGCACTGGCGCAGCTTATTGGCCTCGGCCCAGTCCCGGACCTCCTCCATTGTCCTGCCCTGCTGGCGCAGCTTGGCGGCCTGGTATACCAGCATCCCCTGGCCCAGGGAGGCGCACAGGGTGTCCACCACAATAATTTTGCGCTCCGGGAACTGCTCCGCCAGCTCCTGGGCGGCGATCTGGAAGGAGTTGCAGGTGGCGGACAGCCCGGAGGAAAAGGCCAGCACCAGCGCGTCCTTTCCCTGCTTGAGCACCGACTCCAGGGCGTCGGCGGCCTCCCCCACGTTGACGGCGTTGGTGGTGGCCATCAGGCCCTCCCGCTCCTTGCTATAAAATTCATCCGGGGACATATCCCGGTTATCCGGCCAATTTCGGTAGGTTTTGCCGTCCATGATGAAGGACAGGGGGAGTACGGTCAGCTCCAGCTCCTGAACCAGGCTGTGGGGCAGGTCGCAGGACGAATCGGTGATGATGATATAGTCGCTCATGATGAAAACCTCCAACAATATAAAAATGTGAATGGTGCCTGATTGATGTGCGGGGCGCGGAGGGCCTGCGCCCGGGCGCTCAGCGTTTCTTGCTCAGCAGGTCCTCGTGCCCGGTGCGCTGGGCCAGGATGGTCAGGGCCCGGTGGCAGGCCAGCCCGCTGGCGTAGCTGCGCAGGGCAAGCTCCAGCACCAGCTTGGGCAGGTCCTGGTCGGAGATGTCCTCGTTGATGCCGGCGGCGGCGTCCGCCATGGCCCGGTCCAGGTACTGGCAGAAGTACTCATACTGCCGCTGGGGGGCCCGCAGCTCCCGGCCCACGGTGGTGAGCACCTTCATCTCCCGCACGCTCATCACCTGCTTCAGCGCGGCGATGGCGGTGAGGTAGGCCAAGTGCTCCTGGCCGTATTTTTTGCCGTTGGCCCGCTCCACCAAGCCGTCCTTGATATAGTTGTTGATCATGGCGGAGGTGAGGGCGTCGCCCTCCCCCGTGTTCACCATCTGCCGGGCCAGGTAGCCCACCACCTGGTCCATATACAGCGGGATGTCGGGCAGGTCGTCCCAGCTGTCTGGGCGCTGCTCGGTCAACTGTTGTTTCAGTTGTGCCAACTCCTCCATGGGGGTTCCTCCAATCCATACAGGGCCTGTCCAGGGCTGGTTTGAACATTGCCGGCATGGCCAAAGGGCGGGCCTTTTTTCGCCATATGCCGCTGATTTGCCCTGTCCGGCGAAAAAAAGTCCCCCGCCGCCGGGCATACCGTCAATGTTCAAACGACGCCTAATCTAGTACAGGGAATTATATCACATCATTTTGTCAACGTAAAGAGGGGAAACGAAAAAAACAGCGCTGGGCAGAAAAGCCCCGCGCAAGGGAATGGCGCCATCAAAGGGCCAAGGGCAAGGCGGACCGCCGCTGTGACAATCGCTGCGCCTATTCTTGGTATGATCCTCTTCGTGCCGCTATTCCCATAAATCCCTGGTTTGCCGGTCGGTTCATGATAAAGCAATACCCGCCGGAAAGCAACTGCCTCCCGGCGGGTATGCGCTTGCGTATGGCACGTGCGGCTCAGCTGTTGTAAGCCCGGTAGAGGAAGCAGGCGATATGGCCGCGGCTGCAAACCTTGTCGGGCGCGAAGGTGTCCTCCCCGCCGTCGCCCTTGGTGATGCCCTTTTCCACTGCCCAGTCCACCGCTTTGGCATAGGCGGCGCCGTCGGGCACGTCGGTGAAGCTGGCAGCCTGTCCGGCCTCCGGCTTGTCCAGGGCCTGCCAAATGTAGGACACCGCCTGGGAGCGGGTGCAGGGTGCGGCGGGATCAAAGCCCTCGCCGATAAAGCCCTTCTCATAGGCCCAGTTCACCGCGTCCTGGTAATAGGAGGCCACGGTGACGGGGGCCTCGCTTTCGGCGGCGGGCTTGCCTGCGGCCCGCCACAGGAAGGTCAAAATCTGCTCGTGGGTGCACTCCACGCCGGGGGCAAAGGTGGTCTCGCCGCCGTAGCCGTTGGTAATGCCCTTTTGGGCGGCCCACTGGGCCTCCGCCTTGCACCAGTCGGGGGTGTCGGTGAATTCGGGGACGGGGGTTCCCGGACCGGCAGTATTGTCGGGGTCGGGATCATCGGACGGCTCTCCCGCGGCAAAGAGCATGGTGCCCTTGGCCACCACGGAGGACCCGTTTTTCATAACGCCCCACTCAAACAGGGTGCTGCCGCCGAAGAACTCACACAGGCTGTCGCTGGAGATGGCCAGGGTCATGATGCCGGAGCCGTCCTTGGACAGCTTGCCGCCCATCTCCTCCACCATGGAGGCAAACGTACCGGCGGACTGGCTCTTTCCGCTGACCTGGGTCAGGGAAAAGTCGTATTTTTCCGCATAGGGGGCCAGGACGTTCTTCCCGGACTCCTTGACCACCAGCCGCTCGTCATAGGTGCCGTCGTTGTCCAGGTCGGTGAAAAAGCGGAAATAGACGTTGTGGGAGGAACGCAGCCCGGCCCAGGTGAACTCGGAGCCCTGGGGAAGGGTGCGGGTGATGTCCACGCGGGGCTGCGCCTTATCGTAGCTGCGGCTGGAATTGAGATACCGCACCATGAACTCGCCATCCACCCCCATCTCGTCGGGGTCCGGCGCATCCAGGTCCACGGTGTAGCTCCCTGCCGGAACTTCGCTGTCCGCTGCAAAAGCGGGAGCGGCCAGCCCCATGCACAGGGCCAGCGCCAGGAATACTGATAAGAACCGTTTTTTCATACCTTTTTCTCCTTTATTCTATAGTTTCCCAACAGACCGGCCAGGGGCAGGGCGCGTTCCCCGCCCCGGCGGTCCGCCGGAAACATAAAAAACGGTGTCGAGCTTGAAAACTCAACACCGCCTTGAAAAAATCAATGCGAACACAAAGCCTGTCTGCCGTTTCCCGCCTTGCTATTCCAAAGGAAAACGGATATAATAGGCCCGTGGTGCGATGCAATATCGCTGTGTTGAGTGGTGCTGTCACTCGCATAGGGCCATGGGGTGTTCCCGCACCCCGTGGCCTGCCGCCTTTTATGCTTCCGGCCTAATTTTATCCTATCCCAGGGGAAAATGCAAGGGGGATTTGCACCATGAGAAAAGCGGCCTCTCAGGGCCGCTTTTCCGCGTCTATCCGTCCTCCGGCAGCCGCCCCAGCAGCAGCGCCGCCCCCGCCTGGGCCAGCAGCAAATCGGGGGAGCAGCCGCCCCGGGGGAGTATCAGCTCCTGGCGCTCCACCGCCCGGCCGTCCAGGGAGACGAACTCCCGCTGCACCGCCACCGACGCCCGCTGCTCGTCCAGGCTGGACAGGGTGAGGGTGTTCCGGCTGGACGAGCCGTAGCTGAGCACCATACCGGCGGGGAGCAGCCGGGTGAGGGCGGACCGCCCCCCGGGGAGCAGCGCCGCGCGGCAGTTGAGGGTGCCCGCCCCCGCCCAGCCGGTGGCCCCGGGGGACACCACCAGCAGGTCCAGCGGCGTGCCCGCCAGCAGCGCCGGATGGCGGCAGGCCCGCACCAGGGCGGGCAGGCCCCGGACCAGGGCGCTCACCCAGTCCGCCAGCCCCTCGTCACGCTCCCACACACCGATCTGCCACATACACCGCGCCCCCTCTGCCTATGTACCCGCCGGGGATAGTGTGTGCGGGGAGTAGGATTTTATGCGCAAACCGCCTTGGCCTTCGCCGCGTTTTGCTGTGGCGCAGGGAGGGGACCTCCCGGGCGGCTTCCCTGCCGCCTACCGCCGCGCCTGCTTGCGATGGATAAACAGCACGTAATTCACCGCGTTGCCCATGATGAGGATGTTGCCGCACAGGTACAGCCACACCAGCAGCAGGATCACCGACGCCAGCGAGCCATAAATCAGCGAGTACCGGGCGGAGTTGCCCATGAGCAGGGAAAAGATCATGGAGGCCGCCGCCAGCGCCGCCGATGCCGCCATCGCCCCGGGCACCACCGGGGGCCGGGGCTTGTCCAGCGGGGCGGCAAAGCGGTAGAGAAGGAGAATGAACAGGAACACCATGCCCAGCAGCAGCAGGTATTTCACCCACTGCCAGGTGCCGAAGCGCTCCACCAGGCCCTCCAGCCGGAGCACCTGGCCCAGCAGGTGGAAGAACCAGTTGCCGGTGACCACCACCGCCAGCGACAGGTAAATGGTGGCCAGCAGCAGGACGGAAAAGAGGATGCTGGCCGCCAGCTGGCCCAGGCCCCGGAAGGTGGAGCGGCCATACAGCTCGGCCATGATGTTCATCAGGCCCCGGACGGCGGCGGAGGCGAACAGCACCGTGAGGAACACGCCCGAGAGCAGCATGGCGGAGGATTGGTTGGTGTCGATATAGGTGAGGTAGTCCTGGAAGAGCAGCAGCACCCCCTCGGGGAGAAAGGGGTCCGCGTGGTCCATCAGGGAGGTCAGGTCCAGATGCAGCCCGTTGACGAAGGAGGAAATGCAGATCATGATGGGGAAAAAGGTGAGGATGAGAAAGTAGGCCAGCTCGGCGGCGGCCCGGCTGACCCGCTTGGAAAAGTACACATCCACCACGTCCGCGGCGAAGCGGACGGGCGGATGGGCGCATAGAAACTGGTCCAGCTTGTTTTTCATGACGCTCCCCTCCAGTGGTTCAATAGGGAGAGTATACCAGAAGCGGAGGGGAATGACAACCGAAAATAATGTCGAACAGGGGAAGGATGGCGCTGCGGTCCAAGCGTACCTCGCTGACCGCTCCTTCGCGCTTCTTGTCACGCTGCGCGCCCTCCGCGACGGCGGCTAAGCCACTGCGGCTGCGCGCGCCGTTTTCCGGCCCTGCGGGCCGAAAAGCCGTCCACTCCGCTCCGTGTCTTAGCCGCCTGCTCCCGGGCGCTCCGCGCTTCTATTCCAACAGCATGTCCAGGTCCTCCACCGTCAGCGATGGGTTGAGCGCCCGGCTGACGGCATAGCCCAGCACCTTGCCCAGGTCGGCCACCCGCTGGTCCACCTCCCGGGGGGTGACGAAAAAGCTGTCACCCTGGGGCAGGTCCCCCCGATCCGGCGCCGGCTTGCCCGCCTGCTCCAGCAGGTCCAGGGCCAGGGTGGCCCCGTCCACCACCGTAGGCACCCCCACGGTGAACACCGGGGCCCCCAGGCTGTCCCGGTCCAGGGCCTGGCGGTGGTTGCCCACGCCGGAGCCGGGGATGACCCCGGTGTCCGACAGCTGCACCGTGCGGCACAGCCGCTCCAGGGAGCGGGAGGCCAGGGCGTCCACCACGATGACGCAGGAGGGCTCCAGCCGCCGGGCCAGGGCCTGGGCCACCAGGCTGCTCTCCATGCCGGTGGAGGCCAGCACCCCGGGGGCGGCGGCGGCCACCGGGCGCAGGTCCCCGAAGTGCTCCGGCACCTGCTCCACCAGATGACGGGTGACCAGCAGGTGGTCCACCGCCAGGGGGCCGATGAGGTCGGGAGTCACGGCCCGGTTGCCCAGGCCGACGACCAGGGCAGGGCCGTCCTGGGGCAGCAGGGGGCGCAGGCACTCCGACACCGCAGACACCGCCCGGGCAAAGGCCCCCTCCTCCCGGCGGAGCAGGCCGTCCAGCTCCACGGTGATATATACGCCCTGGGGCTTGCCCAGCGTCCGGGCCCCCTCGGGGCTGGAGATGGTGACGGTGTTCACCGTAAAGCCCTCCCGGACGCCCTCCTCCGCCCGGACGCCGGTGAGGGACGCCCCCGCCCGGGCGCCCTCCCGCCAGAGCTGGTGGGCCTCCACCGCCAGATCAGTGCGCCGCTGTGCCATAAAAGATTCCCCCTTATACCAGATGTTGTGGCCGCAGGGCCTGTTTGCTCCTATTTTCTGCCGGGAGAAAGTTTCTATGCGAAAAATTGAAAAAAAGTGTTGCAATTTTTCTCTTCAAATGTTAAAATACATATCTGCGACGGGAAACCGTACAAGAGAATAAATTAGAAATCGGAGGAGGTGTTTGGTTTGCCCAATATCAAGTCTGCCAAGAAGCGCGTCCTGGTCAACTCCACCAAGGCGGCGCAGAACAAGGCGCAGAAGTCCGCACTCAAGACCGACCTGAAGAAGTTTGAGGCCGCGGTGGCCGGCGGCAACCGCAGCGAGGCCGATGCCGCATATAAGGTGGCCGTCAAGGCCGTGGATCAGGCCGCCGCGAAGGGCCTGCTGCACAGCAATAACGCTGCCCACAAGAAGAGCTCCATGACCGTGAAGCTGAACAAGCTGGCATAAGCGCATTGCCGCATTGTCATACCACCTAATTTGAGGATGGGGGCCCCATTTCGGGGCCCCTGTTCTCATTTTCCGGCGGAATTGTCGGCTGCATCTGCGGTCAGGATGCAGCCCGGCCGGGAAAAGCGTGGACAGGCGGCATGGTAAAGTGGTAAGCAGAGGTGTGAAGGCCGGACGCGCTTTTTGACGCGTCCGGCCTTCGGCGTGATCCGATTATTTTTTCCAGCGCTTGAGCATGGGGAAGAACTGGCGCATCTGGGCCTTGGCCTGGTCCTGGGTCATGCCGGGGTTGGACTGGGCCATCATGGGGGCGCAGAAGTCGATCATCTCCTCCATGCTCATCTCCCCGGCGAACTTGCCCTGCTTGTAGCAGTAGGAGCAGTAGTCGGGGCTGGCGGAGCCGTCGGCCTCGGTGCCCAGTTCCGTGCCGGGGAGCAGGGGCATCCCGCAGGACTGGCAGAAGTGCATGTCTTTGTAATTTTCCATGGCTGAAACCTCCTTTGTGGATGGTTCCATTGTAGCGCCCCAACCCTGACAGGGTGTGTCATGTTCCGGGGCGTGGGCCCGATAAATTTCCCAGCCCAGGGCGGCCAGACGGCGGCGGAGGACGCCGGGGGCGAGGACCTCCACCCCCGCGCCGAAGCTGAGCAGATAGCCGTACAGCCACTGGTCCTCGGGAAATACCGCCTCCACCAGCAGCGAGCCGTCCTCCTGCCGGGATACGCAGTCCTGGCCAAATTCGTCGTACACCCGGTAGGCCATATAGGGGGCGAAGCGCAGCCTTGCCTCTACCCGGAACAGGGGCGGGATGTCGCCGGAAAAGCCGATATCCGGGGGCTCCAGGCGGCGGTGGAACGCCTCCCCGGCAAATTCCGGGGACAAAATCCGGGACAGGCGAAAGGTGCGGTAATCCTCCCGCTCCAGGTCGAATGCCTGCAAATACCAGCCCTGGCCCTTGAACACCAGCCGGGCGGGGAGCACCCGCCGGGAGCGGGTGGCGCCGTAGGAGCTGGCGTAGTCAAAGCGCAGGGTCTGCCGCTCCAGCACCGCCCGCTTCAAAAGCCGGAACTGTGCATTGTCCGCGTCCCCCGCCCCCCAGCGGGACAGGTCCACCTGGAGCCAATCCTCCTGCCCCCGGCGGAACAGGGCGGACAGCTTGGTCAGCGCCTGGGCCCCCTCCTGCCCCGGCAGGCTTTGCAGGGCGAGAAGGAGCTGGCGCTGCTCCTCGTCGGTGAAGGCGGCCCGGTCCAGCACGTAGCCGGGCAGCAGGGCCACGCCGCCCCCCGCCCCCTGGGTGGTATAGATGGGCACCCCGGCGGCGGAAAGGGCGTCCACGTCCCGCAGCACGGTGCGCTGGGAGACCTCCAGCCGCTGGGCCAGCTCCCCGGCGGTCATGCGGCCCTTTTCCAGCAGAAGGTAAACCATTTGGAATTGCCGGGCGACAACGGACATGGGCGGCGCCCCCTCTCATGTTTTCTCTATTCTACCACAGAAAAAAGGGAAGGGGAAGCCCCGGCAGGGCCTCCCCTTTCCCCTGTTCGCGATGTTGTCACGCGCGGCTCACGACGGCTCCGCGATTCTAATCCAGTTCAAACTGCCCGGTATAGAGCTGGTAGTACCGGCCCTGCTCCTCCATGAGCTGGGCGTGGCTGCCCTTCTCCATGATCCGGCCCCCTTCGATGACCACGATGCAGTCCGCATTGCGCACGGTGGACAGCCGGTGGGCGATGACGAACACGGTGCGCCCCTCCATGAGGGCGTCCATGCCGTGCTGTATGTGCTGCTCGGTGCGGGTGTCGATGGAGGACGTGGCCTCGTCCAGCACCATGATGGGCGGGTCCTTCACCGCCGCCCGGGCGATGGACAAAAGCTGGCGCTGGCCCTGGGACAGGTTGGCCCCGTCCCCGGTGAGCATGGTTTGGTAGCCCTCGGGCAGGCGGCGGATGAAGCCGTCGGCGTTGGCCGTCCTGGCGGCGGAGATGCACTCCTCGTCGGTGGCGTCCAGCCGGCCATAGCGGATGTTGTCCATCACCGTGCCGGTGAACAGGTGGGTATCCTGAAGGACCGCCCCCTGGCTCAGCCGCAGGGAGTCCTTTTCAATGTCCCGCACGTCGATGCCGTCGCAGGTGATGAGCCCCCCCTGGATTTCGTAAAAACGGTTGATGAGGTTGGTGACGGTGGTTTTGCCCGCGCCGGTGGAGCCCACAAAGGCGATCTTCTGCCCCGGGTTGGCGTAGACGGTGACCTCCTTCAAAATCCGCTTGCCCTCCACATAGGAGAAGTCCACCTGGTTGAGGCGCACCGCACCCCGCAGCTCGGTGTAGCAGAATTCCTCGCCGGGGACGTTGCGCACCGCTCCCCGGATCAGATGCAGCCCCATCTCCCCGTCGGGGCCGGGGTACTTCCAGGCCCAGCCGTGGGCGGCCATTTCCTCCAGGGTGAGGGGGGTGAGGGAGCCGTCCGACCCGATGCGCACCCACAGCCCGGTCCGGGAGTCCACGCCGGGGGGCAGCAGCTTGAGGGCGCCGTTTTCCTCGTCGGCCTGGCCCAGCTCGGACAGGGCCTCGTCCGCCCCCACAGACACGGGCACCAGCGCCAGGGAGCAGTCCCGGGGCACCTTCCAGGCCCAGGCCCTGGGCCGTCCGGGGCCGGTGAACTTGGACAGCGAGCCGTTGGCGTCCTTCTCCACCGGCACCAGGGTGACCTTCCCCCGGTCCACCTCGGGCTGGGCGTCCATGACGGCGAAGATGCGCTCCGCCCCCGCCATGGCGGACAGCAGGGAGGTCATCTGCATGGAGATCTGGTTCACCGGCTGGGTGACCTGCCGGTTATATTGCAGGTAAATCACCAGGGAGCCCAGGGTGAACCCGGCCGCCCCGCCGCCGCCCATGGCCAGGGCCCCGCCCAGCACGGCGGTGACGGCATAGCCGATGTTGGTCATGTTGGAGGCCACCGGCATGATGGCGGAGGAGTAGAACCCCGCCTCGCTGGCGGCGGCGCGGTAGTCCTCGTTCAGCGCCCGGAACCGGGATTTGGCCTGCTCCTCGTGGTTGAAGGCCTTGACCACCTTCATCCCCTCGATCATCTCCTGGATGTTGCCGTTTACCGCGCCCAGGGCGGCCTGCTGCCGGGCGTAATATTTCCGGCTGCGTTTGCCGAATACCAGGAACACCGCCGTCACCGCCGCCAGCATGGCCAGCGAGGCCAGGAACAGCATCGGCGACAGGGCGATCATCATGGCCACCACCCCCACAAAGGTGATGGCGCTGGAGATCAGCTGCACCACCGACTGCTCCAGGGCCATCTGCACGTTGTCCGCGTCGTTGGTGAAGCGGCTCATCAGCTCGCCGTGGGTGTGGGCGTCAAAGAAGCTCAGGGGCAGCTGCTGGAGCTTGTCAAACAGCTCGCTGCGCAGCTTATTGCAGCCCTTCTGGGCCAGCTGGGCCATGAGGTTGGACTGGATATAGGCGCAGGCCGCCGCCAGCAGGTAGACGCCGACGAGCTGCAGGCAGCTGCCCAGCAGGCTGGGAAGCTGGGGCTGGCCCGCCTTGAAGGCAAGGGCGATGTTATCAATGATGGGCTTTTGCAGATAGGTGGCCGCCACGCCCAGCAGGGCGGACACCACCACGCACACCAGCGCCGCGGCCAGCAGCGCGGGCCGGTTGAGGATATAGCGCATGGTGCGCAGGGCGGTGCGGCGCAGGTCCTTGGGCTTGCCGTAGCCGCCCCGGGGCCCGCCGTGGGGGCCTCCGTGGGGACCGCCGCCGGGGCCGTGGGGTTTTCTGTTCTCAGCCATTTCCGCCGCCCCCTTCCTGCTGGGAATCGTAGATTTCGCGGTAGATCTTATTGGAGCCCATCAGCTGGTCGTGGGCGCCTACGCCGGCCACCGTGCCCTCATCCAGCACCACGATCTTGTCCGCGTACTGCACGGAGCTGATGCGCTGGGCGATGATGATGACGGTGGTGCCCTTCAAATTCTCCCGGAAGGACTCCCGGATGCGCCCCTCGGTGGCGGAGTCCACGGCGGAGGTGGAGTCGTCCAGGATGAGCACGGCGGGCTTGCGCACCATGGCCCGGGCAATGCACAGGCGCTGCTTCTGCCCGCCGGAGACATTCACGCCCCCCTGCTCCAGGTAGGTGTCCAGCCCCTCGGGGAAGGACATGATGAAGTCGTAGGCCTGGGCATCCTTTGCCGCCTGGATCAGCTCCGCCTCGGTGGCGTTCTCATTGCCCCAGAGCAGGTTTTCCCGGATGGTGCCGGAAAAGAGCACGTTGTTTTGCAGCACCATGCCGATCCGGCCCCGCAGGCCGTCCAGGGGATAGTCCCGCACGTCCAGCCCGTCCACCAGCACCCGGCCTTGGTGCGCGTCGTAAAACCGGGGGATCAGGTTCACCAGGGAGGATTTTCCCGTGCCGGTGCCGCCCACGATGGCCACAAATTCGCCGGGCTCCACCGTCAGGTTAATGTGCCGGAGCACGTCCTCCCCCGCCCCCTCGGTCTGGTAGCGGAAGGATACGTCCTGGAACTCCACCCGGCCCCGGGGGGCGGGCAGGTCGGCCGCGCCGCCGTCGGTGATGGCGCTCTGGGCGTCCAGCACCTCGAACACGCGGCGGATGGACGCCTGGGCCCGGGTGTATTGCAGCACCGCCATGCCGATCATCATGGCGGACATGAGGATCTGCATGATGTAGCCGGTGACAGTCTGGAGGTAGCCGATCTCCAGCTCGCCCCCCAGCACCATATTGCCGCCGTGATACAGCACCAGCACCGTGGCCACTGAGAAGCAGATCATCATCACCGGCTGGATGGCCACGATGCGAAGCACCGCGCTCAGCCCGGCGGCGGTGAAGCCGTCGTTGGCGCGGGTGAATTTCTCGCGCTCCCGGTCCTCCCGGACGTAGGACTTTACCACCCGCACGGCAATGAGGTTTTCCTGCACCGTCTCGTTTAGGTGGTCCAGGGCTTTCTGCATCTTCTCAAAGAGGGGGAAGCAGATTTTCATCAGCAGACCCAGGGCCGCGGCCATAAAGGGCAGCACCACGCACACCACCAGGGCCAGGCGCGGGCTGATGGCCAGGGTGAGGATGACGCTGGCCACCGTCATGGTGACGCCCCGGATGAGGACGCGCAGGCACATGATGGCCACGTTCTGGATGTTGGTCAAATCGTTGGTGAGCCGGGTGATGAGGGAGGAGGAGGAAAACCGGTCGATGTCCGAAAAGGAGAAGGACGCGATTTTTTCAAACTCCGCCTGGCGCAGGTTAGCCCCCAGGCCCTGGGCGGCGAAGGTGGCGCACCGGGCGGCGTACCCGCCCACCACCGTGGCGGCAAGGGCCACCGCCACCATCAGCGCCCCGGACTGCCAGATCACCGTCATGTCGTTTCCCTCAATGCCCTGATTGATGATCCGGGCCATGAGCAGGGGGAGGACCAGTTCACAGGCCGTCTCCAGCACCACCAGCAGCGGGGAGGCCACGGCGTAGCCCGTATAGCCCTTGAGATAGGACGCAAGGCGTTTTAGCAAAGGTTACACTTCCTTTCAAAATGGGTCGTGGGAGGGCCCCTCCGGCGGGGGAGGGGGGGCCAGGGGGTCGGGGATGGGGTCCTGGCGCCTGGCTCCGCCGATCTGGTACAGGTTTTCCAGCATCCGGGAGAACAGCGCGTCCGCCAGGGCCCGCTCCTCGGGGGAGAAGCCATGGTACATGTGCCCGTCCACCTGCCGGAAGGCGTCCATGCTCTGGGCGATGGCGTCCCGCCCCTTTTGGGTGATGGAGATGCGGTTGCGGCGGGTGTCCTTCTGGTCGGTGCGGCGTTCCACATAGCCCTGCCGCTCCAGCACCTTCAGCGAGGCGGCCACAGTGGGCGGCGCACTGTGGAGCTTATCGGCCAGCTCCTTTTGGGTGGGGGCGCGGGCAGGGTCGTCGGGGTAGCGGGACAGCGCCCACAAAAGCCGGGGCGAGCCCACGTCCCGCACGCCCCGCCGGGCCAGCGCCGCCATGCAGGCGTTATGGTGGGCGCGCATGAGCTGCTGGAGCAGAATCCCGGATTGGTCGGCCATAAAATCCCCTCCCAAATCGTTCGCGTGCGAATGATTAGTGCACGTATTATTTTAACCGGCCGCCGGGAAAAGTCAAGGGGGGCGGCTGTGAACAGTTTGTGAATTCCGCGGCAGAAGAGCCGGGGAGAAATTTTCGATTCCCCCTTGACAAGCGGCGGATTTCCTGTTACAATCCTCCTTGTTCCTGCGAGTGTAGCTCATCTGGTAGAGCGCCACCTTGCCAAGGTGGAGGTAGCGAGTTCGAGCCTCGTCACTCGCTCCAAAAAGCAAGGGCCGGTTACACCGGCCCTTGCTTTTTTGGAATCCGTGGGTGATTTCGATGCTCGGGCCGGCAAAGCCGCCCCTGCGCAATTCTCCGCCGCTGTGCGGCTGCGAATTTACGGCGCACTCGCGCCGCGGCCCAGAAGGGCCGTGGGGCGCGCCGTCGGAACGGCAGCCGAAGCGGCGGCGTACCACCCGCGCCACAGGTATCTTGCCCAAGGGCTTGATATAAATGACAAAGATAAAAACGCAACGCGCATCCTGCTGGGATGTGCCAGAGCCGGTAGGTAGCCCGGCCGTCTCGCCGAACCGGCGAGGTAAGTAACCTGCCCCTCCTGGGTTGTCCGTTCTTTGTCCATAACACGTTTTTAGGAGGGATCGTTATGGACGAGACGAGCGGGACACTGACGGTATTTTTTGAGGAGCCTTTCTGGGTAGGCGTATTTGAGCGGATTTCGAACGGCAGGCTGTCCGTGTGCAAGGTCACGTTCGGAGCGGAGCCGAAAGACTGCCAGGTGTGGGATTTTATCCTCAGACACTACCACGAGTTGACGTTCAGCCCGGCAATTGAAACCGAGGTGAGGCAGGCCGCAGACAATCCGAAGAGCAGACGGCGCAGGGCCGGAGAGCAGCTGCGCACGTCAGGAGTGGGCACAAAGTCGCAGCAGGCGCTGCAGATGCAGCGGGAGGCGATGAAAACCCGGCGGAGGCAAAGCGGCAGAGAGCGGCGGGAGGCCGAAAAACAGCGCCGGTTTGAGCTGAAGCAGCAAAAACGAAAGGCGAGGCACAAAGGCCATTGACCGCGCACTTCCCCAAAACAGCAGAAAGAGGGCAGAACAGGCCAAACGGCCCGCTCTGCCCCCTTTGCTTTTATTACATGGATTCCGGCGCGGTGACGCCCAGCAGATCCAGGGCGTTGCGCAGGGTTACCTTCAGCGCCTTCACCAGGCCGAGCCGCTGGTTGGTCAGCTCCGGGTCGTCGGGGTTGTTCACCCGGGAGACGTTGTAGTAGCTGTGGTACAGCTTCACCAGCGCCAGGATATAGTCGGCGATCAGGTTGGGCTTGCGCATCTTGGCCGCCTTGGCCACGGTGGCGGGGAACTCGCCCATCATCTTGAGCAGCTGGAGCTCCTTCTCGTCGGTGAGGCGGTCATAGCTCTCCTCCTGGTGGAAGGCGGGGATATCCTTGTTCTTCAGAATGGAGCACATCCGGGAATGGGCGTACTGGGCGTAATACACGGGGTTGTCGTTGTCCTTGGCGGCGGCCTGCTTCATATCGAAGTCCATCTGGGAAGAGATATCCTTGGACACGAAGAACCACCGGGCGGCGTCCACACCCACGTCCTCGCACAGCTCCCGCAGGGTGATGGCGTTGCCGGTACGCTTGGACATTTTGACCTCCACGCCGTTTTCCACCATGCGCACCATCTGGATAATGTCCACCGACAGCGATCCCTTGGGATAGCCCAGGGCGGTGAGGGCGGCCTGCATCCGGGTGATATAGGAGTGGTGGTCGGCGCCCCACAGGTTCACCATCACGGGATAGCCCCGCTCCACCTTATAGACGTGGTTGGCAATGTCGGGGGTGAGGTAGGACAGGGTGCCGTCGCTCTTGCGCAGGACCCGGTCCTTGTCGTCGCCGTAGTTGGTGCTCTTCAGCCAGAGGGCCCCGTCCTGCTCGTACAGCAGCCCCAGCTCGTCCATCCGCTTGAGACAGGCGTTGATGCGCTCCATATTGTTCTCATAGAAGAAGGTCTCGTGAATCCAGGACTGCATGTGCACCCGGTAGAGCTCCAGGTCCTTCTCAATCTTCTTCAGCTCCCGGGTTTTGCCCTCCATCATGAAGTACTCCAAGCGCTCCTTGGGGTCGGCGTCCAGCCACTTCTCCCCGTCCTGCTGGGCGATATCAATGGCGATCTGCTTCACGTCGTCGGCATGGTAGCCGTTGTCGGGCAGGGGGTACTCCTTGCCGAAGTACTCGAAATACCGGGAGATCAGCGACTCGCCCAGCATGACAATCTGGTTGCCGGCGTCGTTGACATAGAACTCCCGCAGCACGTCATAGCCGCTCTTTTCCAGCAGGCGGCAGATGGCGTCCCCCCAGGCCGCGCCCCGGGCGTGGCCGCAGTGCAGGTCGCCGGTGGGGTTGGCGGATACCCACTCCACCAGGATGTGCACCCCGTCGCCGGAGGTGTTCTGGCCGTAATTGTCCCCGGCGGTCAAAATTTGGTTGATCAGCGCGGCCAGCGCGCCGCTCTTCAGCTTGAAGTTGATGAAGCCGGGCTTGGCCACCGTGATGGACTCGGCCTCGGGCAGCAGCTCCCGGAGCTTGTCCACGATGGGGGCGGCGATATCCATGGGGCTCTTGTGCAGCGTCTTGGCCAGCTTCATGGCCGCGCCGGTGGCGTAGTCGCCCAGCTTGGGGTCCCGGGGGACCTCCACCATCAGCACGTCGGGGGCGGGCTCCAGGCCGTAGACCTCCTGAAACGCCTGGCTCACTGCGTCGAAAATTTTCTGTTCAAAATCGCTCATAAAGCGTTCGCCTCCATATCTTTATTGTCCGGCCGTCCCTGCGGCCCGTTTTTCTCCCATGCCCTTTTCCCCCAGCAGCAGCTCCTGAAGGTTCCGGCACAGCGCCTGGGCGGAGGCGTTGTCCCGGATGATGAGCAGGATGGTGTCGTTGCCGGCGATGCTGCCCACCAGGCCCTGCTCCTCCAGCTTGTCGGCGAAGGAGCCCACCGCGTGGGCCAGCCCGGGCATGGTTTTGATGACGATGATGTTGCCCGCCGCGTCGATGGACAGGGAGGCCAGCCGCGCGATGTTCAGCAGCTTCCTGACGTCGTTGCCCACGGCGGACACGGGCTCCACCCCGTAGCGGATGCCGCCGCCGGGGCCGGTGAGCTTCACCAGGTTCAGCGCGTGAATGTCCCGGGACAGGGTGGCCTGGGTGCACTGCACCCCCCGGGCGGCCAGCAGCTCCAGCAGCTGCTGCTGGGTGGCCACGCTCTGCCCGGAGATCAGCTCCAAAATCAGCTTCTGCCGGTCTGTTTTCATCGGTTCTTCCTCCCTGCGCCGGCGCGCAAAACAATAGACAGGCCGGAAAGGTCTTCCTAGTATACACCCTTCCGGCCTGCAATGCAATCATTTTTTGCATGTTTTTTGCATATTATGCTTTTTCTCCATCTCCATCCCGCTTTCCCGGGCGGGCGGTCTCGCTGCCGTCCGCCTTTTGGAGGGTGATCCGGCTGCGAAACTCGGTGGGGGTCATCCCCTTGTACTTGGAGAAGTTCATATTGAAGGTTTTGATGTTGTTATAGCCCACCTCGAAGGCCACGTCGATGACATACTTCTCCGTGGAGGCCAGCAGCTCGCACGCCCGGTTGATCCGCACGAAATTCAGCAGGGTTTCAAAGTTCTTCTCGGAGTAGTACAGCATCAGCCGGTTCATCTCCGGGATGGATACGCCGAAGTGGGAGGCCACCTGGCTGGCGGTGAGATTTTCCGCGGCGTAGTTCTTATAAATATAGTCGGTGGCGGCGAAGGCCACATTTTTGTCGGTGCGGTTGAATTTTGTCTTGGACTTTTTGTATATTTTGCGGTACTTCATGGGGGTGGTGCCCACCTGGGCGCTGAAGTTCCTGGACAGGTGGGGGGCGTCCACAAAGCCCACCAGCACGGCGATCTCGTCCAGGGTCAGGTCGGTGTAGATCAGATAGTCGGACACCTTCTCGATGCGGATGCCGGTGAGCAGCTTGGAGAAGGTGGTGCCGGTGATATCGGAGATGTTTTTGGACAGGGTGGATTCGGAGATGAAGAAAGCCCCCGCCACGCTGGACAGGGTGAGCTTTTCAGAGGAGTGGGCGTAGATGTAGCTGAGGATGGAATTCTGGGTGGAGATATCCCTCTCATAATCCTTTTCTCCGCGCACCGCCATGATGTACCGGCGGTACATGATCATCAGCTCGATGATCTTGTTGGTGACGTAGAGCTGCGCCAGGGGGCGGTCGGGCTGGCTCACCCTGGTGGACTCCACCCCGAGCTCCGCCTTGAGCTGCTCGGTGAGCCCGTCCATGTACTGCGCCTGCACCGAGTCCAGGTAGACCACCGGCTCCATGGACAAAAACTGGAGCAGTTCGGAGCTGTCCTCCTCCGAGCCGGGCACGCCCTTGAGTACGGAGTTGACATATTGGTAGTCGTAGACGATGCGCATGAACTGCAGCGTCTCCCCTACCGCCGTGATTTCGGAAATCTTCCAGGGGGTGATGGCGATGAGGGTGTCGGGCTTTACCTCGTACTCCACCCCGCCGATCTCAATGGCGCCTTGGCCCCGCTTGATGTAGAGAAAGCGGGCAGCCTGGTGGATGAGGGGTTTGGTGGGGGATTGGATAGCCTCGTAGTCAAAGGAGCAGATGGCGGCCGGGTCCTTGGTGGCGGCCAGGTTGTCCTGCAAGGTCGCAGGTCTGTTCAAAACGATCACCTTCAGCCTTTCTGGTGTATGGCGCACAGACACAGGAAAGCCCGGCCGCACGACCAGGGCCCGTGCGGCCGGCTTTCCCGTTGAGAGGAGGTTCTATGCTGTTAACGTGAAACGGTCCGTCAGCTGAGGACCATCATAGCCACGGTCAGCACCACGGCGGAGAACACCGCGATGACGGCCAGCAGTTTGGCAGACCACTTCACCCAGGTGTCCCAGGGCACACGGGCCAGGGCCAGGCCGCCCATGATGAAGCCGCAGGTGGGGGTGAACAGGTTGACGAAGCCGTTGGCGGCCACGTTGATCATAATGGAGGTTTCCACAGACCAGCCCATGCCCGCCACGATGGGGGAAACGATGGGGGAGGACAGGCCCGCCAGGCCGGAGGAGGACGGCACCAGGAAGCTCAGCCCCACATGGAGCACATAGTCCAGGAAGCCGAAGATGGGGGCGGGCAGGCCGGAGGCGGTCAGCGCGGTAATGGACGCCTCTACCAGCCAGGCGCCCAGGCCGGTGGAGCTCATAATCACGGTGGTGGCACGGGCCAGGGCGATGACCAGGTTGACGGAGATCATGTCGGTAAAGCCGTTGATCACGCAGGGCATGAGCTTTTTCTTGTCTTCCAGGCCGATGAAGCCCATCACAAAGCCCATGAGCAGGAACCAGGTGGCGGCCTCATTGAAGTACCAGTCGCCCAGCTGGCTACCGGTAATCACGCTGGTGAAGCCCAGGGCATTGTAGATGCCCTCGTTCAAGCTGCCCCAGGGGATGAAGCCCAGGATCATAATCAAGAAGGAGAAGGCGAACACGATCAGTACGCCCTTCTGCCGGCCGGTGAGGCGGACGTTGCTGGAGATCTCGGTGGAGGTGCCGTAAGCGGCCTTGCACTCGCTGATCTGCTCAGCGGTGAGGATGGAGCCCTTGCCGTCCTTCACCTTCTTGGCGTAGGCAGTGACGAACAGGGCAGAGAGGATAAAGGTGCCCAGCCAGAGGATGATGGCCACAACAAAAATGGTGCCCATGTTCACATCAACGCCGGCCGCAGCCACGGCCGCGCCGGTGGCGAAGGGGTTCAGGGTGGAGCCCAGCACGCCGGAGCCGGCGCCCAGCAGGACGGTGGCCGCGCCCACCATGGGATCGAAGCCCGCCGCCATCATGGTGGCCGCCAGCAGGATATAGAAGCCCACAGTCTCCTCGCCCATGCCATAGGTGGTGCCGCCGATGGAGAACAGGAACATCAGGATCCAGACCAGCACCAACTCTTTGCCGTGGAGCGCCTTCACCAGCACCTGAATACCGGTTTCCAGCGCGCCGGTGGCGGTCAGGATGGACAGGAAAATGCCCAGGCAGAACACGAAGCCGATTACGTCTCCGGCGTCATGCCAGCCATTGAGGGGAGCCATCAGGATGTCGCTGAGGGAAGCGCCCTGCACAGCCATCTCCACGGCCTCGCCGGTCTCCTCGTCAAAGCCGGTGTAGGTCTGGCCGCTGGCAATCCAGGTGACGATGGAAACCGCCAGCAAAACCACCAGCAGAATCACAAATGTATTTAACGAGCGCCTCTTTTTCTTCTCTGCCATGACAATCTCTCCTTTACGTTAGACGTTTCAGTTGACCTGCGGATATCACCTCAAACGCCGTCCGGGCGGGGGCAGGGCCCCCGCCTTTGCGGCACTTTCAGTCAGTTGTGGCGCGGGGACGTTACTTCTCCACCACCGTGCCCGTCTTGCCGTCCAGCGCCTCGGCGGCGCGGGCCAGGGAGGTGATGAGGGCGGTGCCGCCGTGGGTGTTGCTGGCGACGAACTCCATGCAGGACTGCACCTTGGGCAGCATGCTGCCGGGGGCGAACTGGCCCTGCTTGATATACTCCTCGGCCTCGGCCAGGGTCATGGAGGGCAGCTCCTGCTGGTCGGGCTTGTTGAAGTTGACGCACACGCGGTCCACCGCAGTGAGGATGATGAGCTGGTCGGCCTTCACGTCCCGGGCCAGCAGGGAGCTGGCGCGGTCCTTGTCGATGACGGCGGCCACGCCCTTCAGGCCCGTGCCGGTCTCAACGACGGGGATGCCGCCGCCGCCCACGGTGATGACGATGACGCCGGCGGAAACCAGCTGCTCCACCGTCTCAATTTCCACGATGCGCTTGGGGATGGGGGAGGGCACTACCCGGCGGTAGCCGCGCCCGGAGTCCTCCACGAAGGTGAAGCCCTTTTCCGCCGCGATGGCGTCGGCCTCCTCCTTGGTGTAGAAGCTGCCCACGGGCTTGGTGGGGTTCTGGAAGCCGGGGTCGGACTCGTCCACCACCACCTGGGTGACCACGGTGGCGCACGCCTTTTTGATGCCGCGGGCGTTCAGCTCGTCCTGAATGGCCTGCTGGAGGTGGTAGCCGATATAGCCCTGGGTCATGGCCCCGCACTCGGGGAAGGGCATATAGGGGGTGTTTCCGCCCTTGTTGGCGGAGAACTCCATGGCCAGGTTGATCATACCCACCTGGGGGCCGTTGCCGTGGCCGATGATGACATCATAGCCCTTTTCCACCAGGTCCACGATGGGCTTGGCGGTGCCCTTCACCAGCTCCAGCTGCTGCTCGGGGGTATTGCCCAGGGCGTTGCCGCCCAGGGCTACTACAATACGCTTACCCATGGCTTACATCAGAGTCGCGTACATCACAGCCTTGATGGTGTGCATACGGTTCTCTGCCTCGTCGAACTGGCGGGCCTGCTTGCCCAGGAACACATCGTCGGTGACCTCCATGGCGGGCAGGTCGAACTTCTGGTAGATGTCCTCGCCGATGGTGGTGTCCCGGTCGTGGAAGGAGGGCAGGCAGTGCAGGAAGATGGCGGTGGGCTTGGCCTGCTCCATCAGCTCCTTGTTCACCTGATAGGGCCGCAGCAGCTTGATGCGCTCCGCCCAGATCTCGTCGGGCTCGCCCATGGAGACCCAGATATCGGTGTACAGCACGTCGCAGTCGCGGGCGCCCTGCTTCACGTCGTCGGTCAGCTCGATGGTGGCGCCGGTCTCGGCGGCCACGGCCTTGCACTTCTCCACCAGGTCGGCGGCGGGCATCAGTTCCTTGGGCCCGCAGGCGCAGAAGTGCATGCCCAGCTTGGCGCACACCACCATCAGGGAGTTGGCCACGTTGTTGCGGGCGTCGCCGAAGAAGGTGAGCTTGCGGCCGCGCACGTCGCCGAACTCCTCCTTCACGGTGAGGATGTCGGCCAGCATCTGGGTGGGGTGGAAGGCGTCGGTCAGGCCGTTCCACACGGGCACGCCGGAGTAGCGGGCCAGGTCCTCTACCACGGACTGCTTGAAGCCGCGGTACTCAATGCCGTCGTACATGCGGCCCAGCACCTTGGCGGTGTCGGCCAGGGACTCCTTCTTGCCCATCTGGGAGGAGCCGGGATCCAGGAAGGTCACGCCCATGCCCAGGTCGCGGGCGCCCACCTCGAAGGCGCAGCGGGTGCGGGTGGAGGTCTTTTCAAACAGCAGCACCACCTGCTTGCCGGTGAGCCACTTGTGCTCCACGCCGTTGTTCTTCATCCGCTTGAACTCGGCGGACAGGTCCAGCATATAGTTGATCTCGGCGGGGGTGAAGTCCAGCAGGGTCAGGAAGCTCCTGCCGCGAATGTTGATGCCCATGGTAAATTCCTCCTAAATAGTTTTATGGTGTGGCGGGAAAAACAGCATGGTGAAGATTACTCGGCGCGGATCAGCGGCATGGACATGCAGCGCGGGCCGCCGCGGCCGCGGGACAGCTCGGCGGAAGGCATCTCCAGCACCGTCAGGCCGTTGTCGCGCAGGATGGCGTTGGACACGTCGTTGCGCTGGTAGACCACGATCTTGCCCGGGGCGATGCACAGGGTGTTGGAGCCGTCGTTCCATTGCTCGCGGGCCGCCGCGATCAGGTCGTCGCCGCCGCAGTAGATCAGATGGACGTTGGACACGCCGGTGTACTTCTCCAGAATGCTCTTCAGGTCGGAGTCCACCCGCTTGATGTGCAGGTCGGCGGGGTCGTCCTGGCCCGGGGTGATCTCGTACACGGTGAGGGGGCCCAGGATGGCGGGATGGACGGTGTACTTGTCCACGTCAATCTGGGTGAACACGGTGTCCAGGTGCATGAAGGCGCGGCTCTTGGGGATATCGAAGGCCAGCACGGTGCGGATCTTGGCCTCGGGATCGGTGAACAGGTTGCGGGCCGCCGCCTCGATGGCGTCGGGGCAGGTGCGCTGGGAAATGCCGATGGCCAGGGTGTCCTCGGTGAGGTTGAGCACGTCGCCGCCCTCGATGTTGGCGTGGAGGTCGCGGTCGTAGTAGCGCTTCACCAGCCCCTCGAAGTCGGGGTGGTACTTGAAGATATAGTCGGCGTAGATGGTCTCGCGGCAGCGGGTGACGGAGTACATCTTATGCAGGAACACGCCGGAGCCCACGCTGGCGAAGGGGTCGCGGGTGAAGTACAGGTTGGGCATGGGGTGGACCACCAGGTCGTCCGGCGGGGCCACCAGGTCCTGGAGGGAGTAGGCGCGGGCGGCGTCGCCCATCTCCTTCAGGGTGATGCCCTCCATGGTCTTTTCCACCAGAGCCTTGCCCTTGAAGTGGGCGGTCAGGTACTCCAGGCACTTGTCCTGCCAGCGGCGGGTTTTGATATTGCCCTCGAACAGCCACTGGCGCAGGAAGGGCTCCACCAGCTTGGGGTTGAGGCTGAGCACGTCGGTCATCAGGTCTTCCAGATAGACCACCTCGGTGCCGTTGTCGCGCAGAATCTGGGCGAAGGCGTCATGCTCCTCCTGGGCAACCTTGAGGAAGGGGATATCGTCAAACAAAAGCTCTCCCAGGGTGTCGGGGGTCAGGTTCAGCAGCTCTCTGCCGGGGCGGTGCAGCAGTACCTTTTTCAGCGGGTTGATCTCGCTTCTGACACAAATGCCTTTCATGGCTCCTCCTTATGCGGTTTGCATGAATAATATTTTTGGCCGCGCCTGCGCGCACCGGTGCGTCCAAATCATGACCATCCTTATCATAGCGCATCCCTCGAAAATTATCTGGAAATTTCCAAAGCCCCGCATTGTATATTTTCGCTAATATCGCCCGGCGTGCCGCCGGGAAAATTGCACACTCTAACGGGGCGGCCGGGGCGTCCCCCGCTGCCTGCCGACAGTTTGCGCAGGCGCGCCCCGGACTATTCAAGCACGGGCACCCCCCGCGCCGGGATGCCCCACCGCCTTGTCCGCCGCTGCCGCCGGGAACCCGGCCCGGGGCTCAGAAGCCGTACCAATCGCCTCAGCACCCGGCTTTGCGGCCAAAACTGCCGCCGGCCGCGTTGAAAAATCTTGAAATACACCAAGTGTTCCCGCAATTTTTCGCCTTGCCACCGGTAATTTTGGCTCGCGAGTCTGAATGCTTCGGCTATTGGCACAGCTTCTCACTTCCTGCCGAAGGGCCAGCGGAAGCCGCGGCGCTCCTTGGTCCCCGACGGGGCGGGCTGCTTGGGGGCCTTGGGCCCGGCGGGCTGCTGCGGGGCGTCCAGCCGTTCCAGGGCGTCCAGGGCCTTCTGGTATTTCTTGTCCGCGGCCTGCCGGTAGAGCTCCCGGGCCTTCGCCAGATCCTGCTCCACCCCGGCGCCCTTCTCATAACATTCGCCCAGCAGGTACATGGCCCTGGCCTCCCCCCGCTCGGCGCTCTGCCCGTACAGCTGCGCGGCGCGCTTTTCGTCCTTGGGCACCCCCATCCCGGCGGCGTAGCACTCCCCCAGGGAGCAGGTGCCGCCCGGGTGCCTGCCCTTGTGGGCGCGGGTGTACAGCTCCACCGCCTTTTCCAGATCCTTTTCCACGCCATAGCCGTTCTCATAGCACTCGCCCAGCAGGAATTCGGCCCGGTGATAGCCCTGCTGGGCGGATTTGGCAAACCATTCCGCCGCCTGGGCGTCGTCCTCCTCCACGGCGATGCCGTGGTAGTAGAAGAAACCCAGATTGCACTGTGCCCGGGCGTTGCCCGCCTGGGCGGCGTGGCGGTAGAGCCGGGCGGCCTCCGCCTTGTCCTCGGCTACGCCGTGGCCCAGCTCATAGCACAGCCCCAGGGAACAGGCGGCGGCGATATACCCCTGCTCGTGGGCGGCGCGGTAGAGGCGGAACGCCTCGTCAAAGTCCGCGTCTACGCCGTAGCCGTACTCGTGGCATTCGCCCAGGAGGAAATGGGCACGGGCGCTGCCCCGCTGGGCGGCCTGGGTAAACCACTCCACCGCCTGGGCGTCGTCCAGCTCCACGCCGATGCCCTGGTAGTAGCAGAAGCCCAGGTTGCATTGGGCCCGGGCGTCCCCCGCCTCGGCCGCCCTGCGGTAGAGCTCCACCGCCCGGGGCCTGTCCTGCTCCACCCCCCGGCCCAGCTCATAGCACAGCCCCAGCGCGCAGCTCCCGGCGGCGTGGCCCTTCTCGTCCGCCTCGGCGTAGAGCCGGGCGGCCCGGTCCATGTCCTGCTCCACGCCGAAGCCGCCCTCATAGCACTGCCCCAGCAGGAACAGCGCCCGTCCGTGGCCCTGCTGGGCGGAGCGGTCAAACCAGAGGGCGGCCTGGTCGTTGTCCTCGTCCACGCCGATGCCCCGGTAGTAGCAGTAGCCCAGATTACACTGGGCCCGGGCGTCCCCCGCCTCGGCAGCCTGGAGGTAGAGCGCCAGCGCCCGCTCCATATCCTGCTCCACCCCGGAGCCCAGCTCGTAGCACAGCCCCAGCGAGCAGGTGGCGGGGGGATAGCCCGCGTCGCTGGCGGCGCGGTAGAGCTGGGCGGCCTTCAGGTGGTCCTCCTCCACGCCGTAGCCGAAATCGTAGCAGTCCCCCAGCAGGCCCAGGGCCCGGGGGTAGCCCTCCTCGGCGGCCAGCTGGAACCAGTGGACGGCCTGGGCGTCGTCCATCTCCACGCCGATGCCCCGGTAGTAGCAGAAGCCCAGATTGCACTGGGCGGGGATATAGCCCTGCTCCGCCGCCTCCCGGTAGAACTCCACTGCCCGGGACGGGTCGGCCTCCACCCCGGTGCCCAGCTCATAGCACAGCCCCAGGGCGCACACGGCGGGGGGGTAGTCGTTTTCCCTGGCCCGGCGGTACCACTCCACCGCCTGGGCCGGGTCCTGCTCCACCCCCTGGCCCAGCTCGTAGCTCTGGCCCAGCAGGAACTGGCCCTTGGGGTAGTCCTCCTCGGCGCACCGGCGGTAGAGCCGGACGGCCTCCTCCATGTCCTGCTCCACGCCGATGCCCCGGTCATAGCACACGCCCAGGGCGCAGGTGGCGGCCTCAAAGCCCTGCTCGTGGGCGGCGCGGTAGAGCTCCACCGCCCGCTTCTCGTCCTTCTCCACCCCCAGGCCGGCCTCGAAGCACTCGCCCAGCAGCTGCTGGGCCCTGGGGTATTCCTGCTGGGCGGCCTTGGCAAACCAGGCCGCGGCCTCCTCATAGTCCTGCTCCACGCCGATGCCCCGGTAGTAAAAGAAGCCCAGATTGCACTGGGAGGGGGCGTGGTCCTGCTCCGCCGCCTCGCGGTAGAGCTCCGCGGCCCGCTCCTTGTCCATCTTCACCCCGGAGCCCAGCTCGTAGCACAGCCCCAGCTCGCACATGGCGGGGGGATAGCCCTGCTCCGCCGCCTGGGTAAAGAGCTGGACGGCCCGCTCCGGGTCCTTTTCCGTGCCGATGCCCCGGCCGAAGCACATGCCCAGGCCGTACTGGGCGGCGATGTAGTCCCCCTCCGCCGCCCGGGTGAACCAATGGAAGGCCAGCGCTTCGTCCCGCTGGGTCCCGCCCGTGCCGTTGCAGTAGTTCATGGCCACCCGGTACTGGGCGTCCAGGTCACCGTCCTCCGCCGCCTCCAGCAGCTCGCGGAAGCTCTGCTCCTTCCTGGCCGATACGTCCGCCAGGCTCTGGATCAGCTGGGGGTTGATGTATACCATCACCGCGTCCTGCCCCTCGGGCAGCAGTCCGTCGTTGCGTTCTTCCGACATATGTATCCGCTTCCTTTCCGTCTCCCCCGCCCTCGCGGGTGTTTTTGGAGCATTGTATCATATCCCCCGGGGGAAATCCACCCGGGATTGGGCGCGGCCGTCACACGCCGGCGTACCGCGCGCAGTTGAATACGCTGATGCCGATGATGAGCGCCATCAGCGCCACAAACAGCCGGTCCACCAGGGGGGCGTCCAGCTTCTTGTTCAGCGCCCGGCCCAGGATTCCCCCGCCGATGCCCCCCGCGGCCATCAGCGCCAGCACCTCCGGCCGGAAGGGCGGGACGGTGCGGGCGGCCAGGGTGGCGATCAGGCTGAACAGCTGCCCGAAGAAGATGACGTACAGGCTGTTGGCGGCGGCTGTTTTGGTGTCCATGCTGAAAAAGAAGTAGAGCACTACCAGATTGATGGGCCCGCCGCCGATGCCCAAAAAACTGGACATGCAGCCCAGGGCCAGGCCGATGGCGGCGCAGGCGGGCTTGTTTTCCAGGCGCAGGGTGCGCACCTTGTCCTTGTTCAGGGTATAGATGAGCGTGCCCAGGGTGACGGCGGCCAGGCAGGCGGCCTGGATGGCGCCCACGGCGTTGGGGTCGCCGGACATGGTCTTCACGGCGGAAAACAGCCGGCTGCCCAAAAGTCCCCCCGCCGCCGAGCCCAGGGCCAGGGGCGTCCCGGTGGACAGGGACACCCTCCGCTCTCCGGCCAGCATGGCCCGGCCCACGGAGTAGCAGCTCATGGACAGCACCGTACAGCCAGACAAAAAGCTGATGGCGGCCACGTCCTCCAGCCGTAGCAGGTCCAGCACGGGCTTGATGATGACCCCGCCGCCGATGCCGCACACGGCGCCCACAGTGCTGGCCAGCAGGCTGACCAGGAAAAAAATCAGCAATTGCATAAGCCGTCCCCCTATCGCTGGGTGAGATTCCGCCCCCGCCGGGGCGCAAAAACAGGATACCGCAAAAAGGCCGCGGGCACAAGCGGAAAATGTGAAAACTGTCCCTGATCCGGGCGCCGGGATAAAAAACGCCGGGACGGCCTGCGTCCCGGCGGGCGGCGGCCCCGGGAACCCAAGGGGGGCGCCGTTTTTATCTCAGAAGCCGTACCAATAGCCTCAGCGCCCGGCTCTGCGGCCAAAATTGCCGCCGGCCGCGTTGAAAAATCTTGAAACACACCAAGCATTCCCGTGATTCTTCGCCTTGCCGCCGGCAATTTTGACTCGGGCATCTGAAATACTTCGGTTATTGGTACAGCTTCTCACTGTCCGCCGGGGCTGTCCAGCAGCTGCGCGGCCTGGCGCAGGCCGATCCCCCGCTCCCGGGCGATGGCGGCCAGATCGTCGAATTCATACTTCCGCCGCGCTACCCCATAGCCCGACGCCCGCTTGCACCGGACGGGGCCCAGGGGGGTGTCCAGCGCGGCGCACTCCCGCTCCAGCACATGGCGGCGCAGGGCGCACTCCCGCACGCCCAGGGTGGTGGTGTGGCGGAAGAGCAGGGCGCACAGCCCCTCCCGGTCCGCCGGGGCGCACATCACCCGCAGCAGGGTGCCGGGGCGGGACTTCTTCATGCCGATGGGGACGGTGTACACGTCCAGTGCGCCCGCGTCCAGCAGCCGCTCCATGGCAAAGCCCAGCTCCTCGCCGGTCATGTCGTCCACATTGCAGGACAGCTCCACAACGCTGTCCCTGCCGTCCTCCGCCTCGCCCAGCATGGCCCGCAGGCAGTTGGCCGCCGGGAAGTCCTTCTGCCCGCAGCCGTAGCCCACGGCGCAGGGGCGCATCACCGGCATATCGCCGAAGCGGGTGACGAAGTGCTTGAGCAGCGCCGCGCCGGTGGGGGTGCACAGCTCCCCCTGAATATCCCCGCCGTAGATGGGCACGCCCTGGAGCAGCAGTGCGGCGGCGGGGGCGGGCACCGGCAGCAGCCCGTGGGCGCAGCGCACCTGCCCCGTCCCCACCCGGACGGGGGAGCACACCACCTGGCCGGGGGCCAGCGCGTCCATAAGCATACAGGCCATGGTGATATCGGCCACCGCGTCCAGCGCGCCCACCTCATGAAAGTGGACCTCGTCCACCGGCACGCCATGGACCTGGCTCTCCGCCTGGGCGATGAGGGAGTATACCGCCATGACCTGGTCCTTCACCCGCGCAGGGAGGTCCAGGTGGTCTTGGACAATGTGCCCGATGCCGTCCATGCCGCTGTGGTGGTGATGGTGTTCGTGGTCATGGTGGTGCTCGTGCTCGTGGTGGTGTTCGTGGTCATGGCCGTGGTGGTCGCAGCTGTGCTCCTCCTGGCCGTGGACCGTCACCGACAACCGGGTGCCGGTGATGCCGCACTTGACGGCCCGCTCCCGGGAGACGTGGACGCCGGGCAGGCCCAGGGCGTTGACCTGGGCCACAAAGGCGTCCGGGTCGGGCAGCAGCTCCAGCAGGGCGGCGGACAGCATGTCCCCTGCCGCTCCCATACCGCAGTCCAGATACAGTATTTTCATCGTGTAAGCGCTCCCTTCATAATGGTTCGCCGGCCCGGGGCTCCAGGTCCAGCAGCACTGCGGAATATTTCCCCTTCAGCCCGTCCAGCACCTGGCCGCGCCGCTCCAGCAGGAGGGGGAGCTGCCCCTCGGGCAGCTGGATCGTGGCCCGCCCCCCCAAAAGCCGCACCCGGAAATCGGAAAAGCCCAGGGAGAAGAGCAGCGACTCCGCCGCCTCGGTTTTTTGCAGCTTTTCCCGGGTAATCTCCTCCCCGGCCGGGATGCGGGTGGCCAGGCAGGCATAGGCGGGCTTGTCCCAGGTGAACAGCCCCGCCTCCTTTGACAGGCGGCGGACCTCCCCCTTGGTCAGTCCGCACTCCCGCAGGGGGGAGCGGACGGACAGCTCCTCCAGGGCCCGCATGCCGGGGCGGCCTGCCGCGTCGTCGGAGGCGTTGGTGCCGTCTATTAAAAGGGGGAAGCCGTCCGCCCGGGCCGCCTGGGAAATGGCGGAGAAAACGGCCCGTTTGCAGTGGTAGCAGCGCTCCGGCGGGTTGGCCGCCACCTCCGGCAGGGCCAGCACGTCCAGCTCTACCGCCCGCAGCCCCACCCCCAGCTCCCCGGCCAGCCGCCGGGCGTCCTCCCACTCGAAGGCGGGCTGAAAGGGCGAGCGGGCGCAGTAGGCCCGCACCTGCCGGGCGTAGCGGGCGGCGGCGTACAGCAGGTAGGCGGAGTCCGTCCCGCCGGAGAAGGCCACCGCCGCGCGGGGGTTGGCCTGGAAAAATTCTGGCAGCGTCATATCGTCCCCCCCTCCCGCTCAGCGCAGCGTCTGGTGGGCGCGGCAGTAGCTCAGGCAGAGCAGCCTGCGCGCCAGCTCCGCCTGCTCCGGGGGGAGCTGGGCGGTCAGCTCCCCGCCGGCGGTGAGGCGGACGCCGTGGCTGTGGATCACGGGAAGCTGGGCCCGGCACTGGTCCGCCGCCTGCATATAGGCGTCCCCCGTCCAGCCCAGCTGCTCAAACAGCACATTCATCAGGAAGCAGGGGGAGATATCCGGCCCCTTCCCCCGGACATCCCTGCCCAGGGCGGCCTTGGCCGCGCCGTTGGCCCAGATGAGGTAGGGAGTGGACCAGTAGTTGTAAAAGCCCTCCTGGCTGTCCTGGTCCAGGGTCACGCCCAGGGCGTGGTAGACGCTGTTGCCGTTGCCCAGCCAGGGCTTGTGGTCCCCAAACACCACCAGTACGATGGGCTCATCCGAGGCACGGAAAGCGTCTACCATGTCCGCCAGGTGCCTTTGGGTGGCCATCACCGAGCCCAGGTAGTTGGACAGGATATACCGGGAGGCGTCGTCAAGCCCCGGATTGGTGAAAAAGTCCTCCGGCTCCCCCCACCAGCACTCCCGGTCCCCGTAGGGGCCGTGCCCCTGGTAGGTGACGGAGAAGGAGAACAGCGGCGCGTCCTGCTCCAGCTGCTCCAGGACGGTCCGGGTGAGGTCGGGCAGGAATCCGTCGTCGTTGAGAACCGGGTCTGCGCCATACACCGGGCCGAAGTAGTCCTCCGTGAAGCGGTAGGAGTCGAAGCCCAGGTAGGCATTCACATTCTGCCGGTTATAGAACCAGTTGTAGCTGGGGTGGCTGCCGGTGGCCCGGTAGCCCTGGCCCTTGAGGTAGCGTACGTAGGAGGGGGCGTCCCCCCGGTAGTCGTAATTCCCGTCGCCCACGCCGGTGAGAAAGGCCCGCTCGGTATTGACGGTGCCCCCGGCGAAGATGTTGGAGAGCAGGGCGCCGGAATAGCCCTCCGCCTCCAGGGCGTGCCAGATAGCGTATACGTCCTGGGAGAACTGGATCTCCTCAAACTGGGAGAAGTCGGTGAAGGCCTCCAGCATGATGCCCACAAGGTTCACCTTTTTGTCCTCCGGGATGGCGGCGTCCTCATATTGGGCCAGCCACTGCTCCGCCTCCCGCTGGTCGTAGCCCTCCGGGGGGCGGGGGAAGGCGTCCTTTACACTATGGAGGAAGGGATAGAGCAGCCCCCGGGACACATACTGCTGGGTGACCGACCACTTGTTGATATGCTCCTCGTTGGCGTTGTCCTGATACACCTGGTCGCTGGCGTACAGGGGGGACAGGGCGGCGGCGCACGCCAGGGCCGTTCCGGCGATGCCCGCCCGGAAGCGCCCCAGGGGCCGGCCCCGGGCCAGCAGGGCCAGCAGCAGCGCGCTGACCAGGGCGCAGCCCAGGGCGGCGGCCAGCTTGCCGAACAGGAACAGCTGGTATTTGCCCGCCATATTCCCCGCCTCCCCCAGCAGCAGCAGGTCGGCGGCGATCACCGGGTCGTCCCGGAAGAACATCTTATAGGCATTCCCGGCGGCCAGTCCCAGCACCGGCAGGGCGGTGAGCGCATAGGCCAGCCATGCCCGGCCGGAAAGGCCGTAGAGCAGCGCCATGAGCACCACGGGGGGGAGCAGGTTGAGCGCCACCAGCGCCGGGTGGTCCAGATAATCGTAGAACAGCTCCCAGCCATACTGGGCGGGGGCCAGCATCAGGCACAAAAGGCCCAGGGCCAGCGCCGCGCCCAGCATGAGCAGCCCGTTCCAAAGCCAGAAGGCCGCCCGGCGGGGGGCGGACAGCCCGTCCTCCGGGCGCTTTCGGAATAAAAAGCAGGAGAATAGTTGTTTCATCGCCGCGCCTCCACAGAAGATATACCGGCGGCAGGCAGCCCATGTTTGGATGCCCGCCGCCGGTATTCTATCACAATTCGCCCCGCTGTGCACGGGCAAACGCGCAATTTTACGAAAAGTTAATAGGCCAGCTTTTCCTCCAGCCAGTTTTTCAGCCCGCTGATGGGCACACGAACCTGGTCCATGGTGTCCCTGTCCCGGATGGTGACGGCGTGGTCGGCAATCTCGGTCTCGCTGCCCACGGTGGCGAAGTCCACGGTGACGCAGTAGGGCGTGCCGATCTCGTCCTGGCGGCGGTAGCGCTTGCCAATGGAGCCGGCGTCGTCAAAGTCCACCATGAAATGCTTGGACAGCTCGGCCTGGATCTCCCGGGCCTTGCCGCCCAGCTTCTTGGACAGGGGGAGCACCGCGCACTTGAAGGGGGCCAGGGCGGGGTGCAGGCGCAGCACGGTGCGCACGTCGTTCTTGGCCTCGTCCACCACCTCCTCGTCGTAGGCGTTGCAAAGGAATGCCAGCAGCATCCGCTCCACGCCCAGGGAGGGCTCGATGACATAGGGGACGTAGTGCTCGCCGGTCTCCTGGTCGAAGTAGGTCAGGTCCTTGCCGGAGGTGTTCTGATGGGCGGTGAGGTCGAAGTCGGTGCGGCTGGCCACCCCCCACAGCTCGCCCCAGTCGGTGAAGGGGAAGGCGAACTCAAAGTCGGTGGTGGCGTTGGAGTAGTGGCTCAGCTCCTCCGGGTCGTGGTCGCGCAGGCGCAGGTTCTCCTCCTTGACGCCCAGGTTCAGCAGCCACTGGTGGCAGAAGTCCTTCCAGTAGGCGAACCACTCCAGCTCCGTGCCCGGCTTGCAGAAGAACTCCAGCTCCATCTGCTCGAACTCTCGGGTGCGGAAGATGAAGTTGCCCGGGGTGATCTCGTTGCGGAAGGACTTGCCGATCTGGCCGATGCCGAAGGGCAGCTTGCGCCGGGTGGTGCGCTGGACGTTGACGAAGTTGGTGAAAATGCCCTGGGCGGTCTCGGGGCGCAGGTAGACGGTGTTCTTGGCGTCCTCGGTGACCCCCTGGAAGGTCTTGAACATCAGGTTGAACTGGCGGATATCCGTCCAGTTGAACTTGCCGCAGGTGGGGCAGGCAATCTTGTGTTCATCAATAAAAGCCTTCATCTCGGCCTGGCTCATGGCGTCCACGCTGCGGCCCAGCTGGAAGCCGTTCTCCTGGCACCAGTCCTCGATCACCTTGTCGGCGCGGAAGCGCTCGTGGCACTCCTTGCAGTCCATCAGCGGGTCGGAGAAGCCGCCCACGTGGCCGGAGGCCACCCACACCTGGGGGTTCATGAGGATGGCGGCGTCCAGCCCCACGTTATAGGGGTTCTCCTGGACGAATTTCTTCCACCAGGCCTTTTTCACGTTGTTCTTCAGCTCCACGCCCAGGGGGCCGTAGTCCCAGGTGTTGGCCAGTCCGCCGTAAATCTCGCTCCCGGCGAAGATGAAGCCCCGGGCCTTGCACAGGTTCACGATCTTTTCCATACTCTTTTCGCTGCTTTTCACAATATACCGCTCCTTTTCCGTGTTTTCCGGCTCAAAACGAAAACGCCCTGAGCCGTTTGGCTCAGGGCGAACAGCTGTCACGCTTCGCAAGGGTCTGGACGCTCGGTCGCTTTCCCTTCGACTCGGGCCGGCTGCGGGCCGCCCTGCGGCCCTGCGCTCGCCCTCGCTCCGGTCCAAGCTCCCTCACAGCCCCTTGCTCCGCGCTTCTTCTTGTCCGCGGTTCCACCTGAATTCGCGCCGGGCGCAGATGGGCCGGGCGCGCGCTCTTGCCCGGTAACGGCGGGGGCCGCCGGGCCATTGCCTGCCCGGGCTCGGGAGTGCCTTCCCGCCGCGCCTTCGTGGGACTTGCACCGTCCGTCCCCTCTCTTGAAACCCGTGCGCGTGGTACTGTTCTCCGTCACTGCTTTGCGGCGTCCATTCTATTACAGAAAGCCGGGGCTGTCAAGGGGGCGGAACGGGGCTCAGCCCTCTTTTTTGCCGCCCTTGCCCGGCCGCGCCAGATGGATCAGCCCCAGCACCAGGAACACCGCGCCGATGATGATCAGCGCCGCGGCCCCTGCCATCAGGTACATCTGGGTGCGGCCCTCGCTGCGGGTGGTTACGCCCTCCACAAAGGTGAAGTCCCCGCCCAGCATCCACATGAGCGCCCCCAGCGCGGCCATGCCGGCGCCCTCCAGCAGCTCCTTGAGGGCGCTTTTGCGCGCCGCAGCGCGGTTTTGCTTATCGTCCATGCCAATACGCCTCCTTTCCGGCCCCGTCCCCGGACGGGATGTGCTTGCAAAGAGCATAGCACAGCGGGGCGGAAAAATCAAGGCGGGCCCCGGTGAAAAATCAGCGGAGTTTTATACTTTTTTCATTTCCTTTTTTTCAAAGCTGTGATATAATGCTGAGCAAATCACTGTGCAGGAGGGAGCGCCATGCAAAACCGCGTCACCGTTACCGTGGGTGGGCTGAAATACACCCTGCTGGCTGCCGAGGGGGAGGAGTACGTTCACCGGGTAGCCGCCTATGTGGATGAGAAGCTGAGGGAGACCACCAAGGCCGGCGGCTCCTCCCAGATGGGGTGCGCCGTGCTCACCGCCGTCAACATCGCCGACGAGCGCTTCAAGGAGCGGGAGGCGTCGGAAAACCTGCGCCGCCAGCTCAAGGACCTGCTGGAGGAAAACTCCCGGCTCAAGGGCGAGCTGAGCGAGGCCAAGCGGGAGATATTCAAATTGCAGCAGAAGCGGTAAGCGCGAGCTTAGGCGCGCCGTCCCGGATGGACCGGAGCGAGGATGAAAAACCAGGATTTGCGGAGCAAATCTGTTTTTTATCCGAGACGGAGGGAAGCCGGGGCGGGCAGCGCGCCCAAAGCGAGCGTGACAAAGCCGAAGCGCGACGATAGCCGCACGCCCAATCGGAGCGTGACAACTGCGCGGCACGACAAACCATTCACAGAAACGAGAGAACAAGCCATGGAAATACTATCCCCCGCCGGCAGCCCGGAGGCGCTGCGCGCGGCGGTGTGCGCCGGGGCGGACGCGGTCTACCTCGGCTTTGGACAATTCAACGCCCGCCGGGGGGCGAAAAACTTCACCCGGGACGAGTTTGCCGCAGCGGTGTCCTACTGCCACCTACGGGGGGTGAAGGTGTACCTCACCCTGAATACCCTGTGCTCAGACCGGGAGATGGCCCAAGCGGTGGACTGCGCCGTCCAGGCGTCCCAGCTGGGGGCGGACGCGGTGCTGGTGCAGGACATGGGCCTGGTGCGCTCGCTGCGCCAGTGCGCCCCCGACCTGCCGCTGCACGCCTCCACCCAGATGACCCTCCACTCCCTGGACGGGGTGAAGCAGGCCGCCGGGCTGGGCATGACCCGGGCGGTGCTGGCCCGGGAGCTGTCCCGCCGGGACATCGCGTATATCTGCCAGCGCTCCCCCATTGAGATCGAGGTGTTCGTCCACGGAGCGCTGTGCATGTGCTACTCGGGGCAGTGCTTCATGTCCAGCGTCATCGGCGGGCGCAGCGGCAACCGGGGCATGTGCGCCCAGCCCTGCCGCCTGCCCTACGGCTGGGGGGACTGGGCGGACGGCCACCCGCTCTCCCTCAAGGACATGTCGCTGGCGGGCCATCTCAAGGAGCTGGAGGAGCTGGGCGTGGCCAGCGCCAAGATCGAGGGGCGGATGAAGCGGCCGGAATACGTCTATATTGTGACCCGTGTGTACGCCGACGCCCTGCGGGAGGGCCGGGAGCCCACGGCGCAGGAGCTGTCCCAGCTGGAGCAGGCCTTCTCCCGCCAGGGCTTTACCGACGGCTATTTTGTGGAGAAAAAGGGGCCGGACATGTTCGGCGTCCGGGAGGAGGCCAAGAACCCCCGGGAGCTGTTCGCCCAGGCCCGTGCGGCCTATGAGAAGGGGGAGGGCCCCGGCGTGCCGGTGAAGTTTTACGCCATGATCCGCCCCGGCGAGCCGCTCCAGGTGGGGGTGGAGGACAGCGAGGGCCGGGTGGTCACCGCCGCGGGGAACGTGCCGGAGGCCGCCCGCCGCCGGGCCGCCACCCGCGCGGAGGTGGAGGGCCAGCTCACCAAAACGGGGGGCACCCCTTACCGGGTGGCGGAGGTCCGCTCCCTGGTGCAGGACGGGCTGGCGGTGCCCCTTTCCGCGCTCAACGCCCTGCGGCGGCAGGTGCTGGACGGCCTCACCGCCAAGCGCACCGCCCTGCCCCAGCGGCGGCACGGCCCGTATAAGCTGGGCGCCCGGTACGAGAACTACCGGGGGGAGCCGGATATCCGCGTGTCCCTGCGCCGGGCGGGCCAGCTCACCTTCGAGCTGACAAAGGCCAGGCCCAGCCTCATCACCCTCCCCGCCGAGGAGATCGCCGCCCATCCGGACGACGTAAAGGCGGCCATTGGCCGAGGGGTGCCGGTGGCGGCGGTGCTGCCCCGGATCTGTTTTGACCGGGAGCTTCCCGGATTGCGCCGGGAGCTGGAGGCGTGCAGGGAGGCCGGGGTGACGGACGCCTACGTGGGCAATCTGGGCCATGTGCCCCTGTGCAAGGAGCTGGGCTTCACCCTCCGGGGGGACTTCGGCCTCCAGGTGTTCAACAGCCAGGGGGTGAAGGAGTACAAACGGCTGGGCTTCCAGTCCGTCACCGCCTCCTTCGAGCTGAAGCTGGCCCAGATCCGGGACTTGGCCAAGGCGGTGGACACGGAGATCATCGCCTATGGCCGCCTGCCCCTGATGATTACCGAGAACTGCGCCGTCAAAAACCAGTCGGGCAAATGCGTGTGTTCCAACGTGAACCTGCTCACCGACCGCAAAGGGGTGCGCTTCCCGGTGGAGCGCGCCTATGGCTGCCGCAATGAGATTCTCAACGCCAACAAGGTGTTTTTAGCGGATAAGGCCCAGGATTGGAAAAAGGCGGGGCTGCGGGCCATCCGGCTACTGTTTACCACTGAGAACGGGGTGGAGTGCGTCCAGGTGCTGGAGGCGTACCGGGGGAAGGGGAATTATATCCCCAACAACTTCACCCGGGGCCTGTATTACAGGGACGTGGAGTAAATAAAGAAGCGTGGGGAAGGCGGCCCGGCCGTGGAGCCAATCCCTGCGCGGCAATGCCGCGGAGGTACTATGGATATCATTTTAGCGTCAAATTCCCCCCGGCGCAGGGAGCTTTTGGAGCAGGTGGGGATAACGGGGTTCCAGGTCATCTCCCCCGATGTGGACGAGCGGGTGGAGCCGGGGCTGTCCCCGGCGGGGATGGTGGAGGAGCTGTCCCTGCGCAAGGCCCGGGCGGCGGCGGACAAGACCGGGCCGGACGGGCTGATCATCGCCGCCGACACGGTGGTGGCGTTGGATGGGGCCGTGCTGGGCAAGCCCCGGGACGGGGCGGACGCCTTTGCCATGCTGTCCGCCCTGTCGGGCCGGGAGCACCGCGTATACACCGGGGTCACCGTCCTGGGGGGCGGCCGGGCGGCCACGGAGCACGAGGAGACCGCCGTGTGCTTCCGAGAGCTGGCCCCCGTCGAGATCTGGGGTTACATCGCCACCGGGGAGCCCATGGACAAAGCGGGCGCCTACGGCATCCAGGGGGTGGGCGCGCTGCTGGTGCGGGGCATCCGGGGGGACTACTGCAATGTGGTGGGCCTGCCGGTGTTCCGGCTGGGCCGGATGCTGCGCGAATTTGGCATAGAGCTGCTGAGAAGCGCTGAGCCGCAGTGAGCAGCGCGGATGGAGCGCAGCGAATGCAAAAGCCTAGTCCCGCCAAAGCGGGACTGGATTTTGCTTGAGTCGAAGCGAAGGCGCGCGTCGCGAACAGGCGAAGCGTGACAGCAAGAAGCGCTGAGCCGCAGTGAGCAGCGCGATAGGAGACCATGTATGAAGCAATTTTTCCGACATAACGGCGGGCTGCTGCTCATCGCCGCTGCCCTGCTGGCGGCGGTGCTGGCCATCGGCGCGCAGATCCTGGGCTTCGACCCCCTCACCAGCGCGCTGGAGGTGCTGGCCACCCCCTTCCGAACGGCGTCCGCCGCCGTGACCAGCTGGACCCAGGCCCAGTACGACCGGGCCTTCCGCTATGACGAGCTGGCGGTGGAAAACGAGGCGCTGCGCCAGCGGGTGGCCCAGCTGGAGCAGGACGCCATCGCCGGGCAGGACGCCCAGCGGGAGAATGAGCGCCTGCGGGACCTGCTGGGGCTGCGGGAGGAGCGGCCGGAGCTGCAATATCAGGACGCGGCGGTGGTGCGCCGGGCCTCCTCCAACTGGACGGCGGACTTCACCATAGACCGGGGGAGCGCCGGGGGGGTGGAGGTCAACGACTGCGTGATCGACCAGTATGGCCACCTGGTCGGCGTGGTCACCGAGGCCAGCCCCTACTCCTCCCGGGTGACCACCATCCTGGACCCGGCCCTGGAGCTGGGCGGGCGGGTGGCTCGCACCGACGAGGACGCCGTTCTGGAGGGGGATTTCACCCTGATGCAGCAGGGGCTGGTGCGGCTGTCCTTCGTGTCCGAGCAGGCCAAGCTGGTCACAGGCGACCAGGTGACCACCTCCGGGCTGGGGGGGGTGTACCCGCCCGGGCTGGTGGTGGGGACGGTGCGCACCCTCTACGTGGAGGAGGACGGCGTGAGCCGTTACGCCCAGGTGGAGCCTGCGGCGGACATCGCGGAGATACAGTACGTCTATATCATTGTGGACTACGGGGAATAAAACCTGTCTATCGGGGAGGGGTCAGCCCCTCCCCTCAGTCCGTCGGAAAAGGCGTTGCCTTTTCCGACGGGAAAATCTGCGGCCTCATGCGTGCACTCGCTGTCCGCCTGGGGCGGCCAACTCGCACACTGTTCGGCCGAGAAGTGTTTTCCCCGACGCACATGCCGCCGGGGGAAACGGATTTCATTTTCTTCGCGCCTGCGGGCGCGAACTCTGCGAGGCTTTTTGGACAAGCTCCGGGGAGGGGTCAGCCCCTCCCCTGTGTTTCTAAAGAGAAAGAGAAGGTGTAACGCTATGGCGGAGCTGACGCCCATGATGAAGCAATACTGGAAGGTGAAGGAGGCCCACCCGGACTGCCTGCTGTTCTTCCGGCTGGGCGACTTCTATGAGATGTTCCACGACGACGCCAAGCTGGGCGCGGAGGAGCTGGGCCTCACCCTCACCACCCGGGACCGGGGCAAGCCGGAGGGGGAGCGCACCCCCATGTGCGGCGTGCCCTACCACTCCGCCCAGAGCTATATCGCCCGGCTGATCAAGCGGGGGTATAAGGTGGCCATCTGTGAGCAGATGGAGGACCCGGCCACCGCCAAGGGGCTGGTGGACCGGGATGTGATCCGCATCGTCACCCCCGGCACCGCCATGGCCGACGAGATGCTGGACGAGAGCCGGAACAACTATATCTGCGCCGTCTACGCCGGCGGCGCCGGGGCGGCCCTGGCCCGGTGCGATTTGTCCACCGGGGCGTTCACCGCCGCCCCCTTCCAGGGAAAGGACTGCCTCACCCACCTGCTCAACGCCCTGGCGGCCTGCCCCCCCAGCGAGGCCATTTTGTCCGATGGCGCCGCGGACAACGCCCAGCTCACCGACTTTTTGAAGCTCCGCCTGGGCTGCCTATGCCAGGGCGTCCCCGAGGCCCGCTTCCGCCCCGCCCAGGCGCTGGAGGCCCTGGCTGCGCTGGGCATCCTGGAGGAGGGGGAGCGCTCCCTCCCGGACCAGGACGGCCTGCGCATGTGCTACCAGGCGGCAGGGGCGCTGGCGGGCTACCTCAAGGAGACCCAGAAGACCGACTTGAGCCACCTGGGCCGCCTGACGGTGGACGGGGCCAGGGGCCAGCGCTATCTGGAGCTGGACCTCACCGCCCGGCGGACGCTGGAGCTCACCGAGACCATCCGGGGCAGCGAGAAAAAGGGCTCCCTGCTGTGGGTGCTGGACAAGACCCGCACCCCCATGGGCCACCGGCTTATCCGCGCCTGGATCGAGCAGCCCCTGTGCGACCCGGACGCCATCTCCTTCCGGCAGGACCAGGTGGCCGCCCTGACGGCGGACGGCGTGGTGCGGGAGGAGCTTTCCCGGGCCCTGCGGCGGGTGCCCGACCTGGAGCGGCTCATCGGCAAGGTGGTGTACGGCTCGGCCAACGCCCGGGACCTGCTCACCCTGGCGGACGGGCTGGCGGTGCTGCCCGAGCTGGCGGGGCAGGCGGCCCCCCTGGCCCAGACGGCCCCCCGGCGCTTCGGATTCCTGGAGGAATTCACCGGCCTGGACGACCTCCAGGCCCTGCTGAAGCAGGCCATCCGGGACGATGAGGACGACCACCGCCTGCCCTTCACCATCCGGGAGGGGGACTTCATCCGCCGGGGCTACGACGGGGAGGTGGACCACCTCCGGGAGGTCATCGACCACGGGGCGGACATGGTGGCCGCCCTGGAGGGCCGGGAAAAGGAGCGCACGGGCATCAAGAGCCTGAAGGTGCGCTATAATAAGGTGTTCGGCTATTACATCGAGGTGTCCAAAAGCTATTATGACCTGGTGCCCCAGGACTACGTGAGAAAGCAGACCCTGGCCAACTGCGAGCGGTTTATCACCCAGGAGCTGAAGGATCTGGAGCACGAGATTTTATCTGCCCAGAGCCGGGTCACCGCCCTGGAGTACCAGCTGTTCTGCCAGCTGCGGGAGGCGGCCTCCCAGCGGGTGCGGCAGGTGCAGGACGTGGCCCGGGGGGTGGCCCGCCTGGACGTGCTGGCCTCCTTCGCGGCGGCGGCGGTGGCGAACGGCTATGTCCGCCCGGCGGTGGACGGCGGCGGCGCCATCGACATCCGGGAGGGCCGCCATCCTGTGGTGGAGCGGATGCTGAAGGACGCGCTGTTCGTCCCCAACGACACCTATATGGATGGGGGCGCGGACCGCTTGTCCATCATCACAGGCCCCAACATGGCGGGCAAATCCACCTATATGCGCCAGGTGGCCCTGATTGTGCTCATGGCGCAGATGGGCTCCTTTGTCCCGGCCCGGTCCGCCCGGATCGGGGTGGTGGACCGGGTGTTCACCCGCATCGGGGCGTCCGACGACCTGGGCGCGGGCCAGTCCACCTTTATGGTGGAGATGACGGAGGTGGCCCAGATGCTGAAAAACGCCACCCCCCGCTCCCTGCTCATCCTGGACGAGATCGGACGGGGCACCTCCACCTACGACGGCATGTCCATCGCCCGGGCGGTGCTGGAGCACTGCGCGGATAAGGGACGGCTGGGGGCCAAAACCCTCTTTGCCACCCATTATCACGAGCTCACCGAGGTGGAGCACGCCATTGAGGGGGTGCGGAATTACCAGATCGCCGCCAAAAAGCGGGGGGACGGCATCGTGTTCCTGCGCAAGATCGTCCCCGGCGGGGCGGACCAGAGCTACGGCGTGGAGGTGGCCAGGCTGGCCGGGGTGCCGGACCAGGTGGTGAACCGGGCCCGGGAGATATTGACGGAGCTAGAGGCCCAGGGCCATACCGCCCCTCCGCCCAGGCCGGCCCCGGCAGAGGAGGGGCAGGTGTCCCTGGGGGATATGGCCGGGGCGGCGGTGCTGGAGCAGCTGCGCTCGGTGCCGGTGGAAACCCTCACCCCCATCGAGGCGATGAACCTGCTCTACCAGCTGAAAAGCCGGCTATAGCCCTCGGGGAAAAGGCTGGGCTGAACGAGCCGCTCCGCGGGAGCCCGGCCGTCCATAGCGGGAGAGGACATAACAGGGGACCGGACGAGATCAGCTCGCCCGGTCCCCTGCCCTTTCCTTCCGCGTTCACCGTGCGGCTTGAGAACGGCCATGGGCGCCACGGCAGCTCGGCCCGGGAGGCTGCAAAAGTTTCCAACAATATTTTCAAATTTCCGTCTTGCATTTTTGGGATTTCTGTGCTATGCTTTTATCAAGCAAGATAAACGTTTACATATTGGATATTATACGTTTTTCGGACTATTTTTATCCAAAAAATATGAAAATGCCCCCGCGGCATTGCATTCCTCCCGGTTTTGTTGTATGATAAAGTTATCAGATCAATAAAATCAGCGTTGTTCGGAACCGGTTGCCAGGAAGCAGGGGGGGTGTTCACATGGGCGAACGGCGGGGAAAGTACCCCACAATCAAAGATGTGGCCAGGCTGGCCAACACATCCACAGCGACGGTATCCTATGTGCTGAGCGGGAACACTGACCGGCTGATCAGTCTGGAGCTTCGGGACAGGGTGCTGGACGCAGCGGAGGAGCTGCATTATACCAAAAGCGCCGTGGCCTCCAGCCTGCGGGTAAACCGGCGGGGTCTGGTTTTCCTGCTCATCCCCCAGTTCAGCAACATCTACTTCACCCGCGCCTGCGAGAGCCTGGAGGATGTGATTATTGCAAACGACTTTCTGCCCATGATCTGCGACACCCGGGAAGACCCGGAACGGGAGCGGAAGCTCATAGAAAACGCCGTGGCCCAGCGGGCGGACGGCATCATTCTGGGCCCCACCAGTTCGGGCTGGAAGAATACCGCCATCCTGCGCAAGCTCAATATCCCCTATGTGGTGGTGGGGCGGGAGATCTCGCCGGATAAGGACAGCCAGGAGGATAACGAGGCCTATTTTGTGGGGGACGACAGCTACCAGGCGGGATTTCTGGCCGGCCAGTGCTTTGCTCGGAACGGCCACCGCCGCATCGGCGTCATTGAGTGGAACGGCACCGTGTCCAGCGCCATGGATCGGAGCATGGGCTTTTACGAGGGAATCCGCAGGCAGCTTCGGAACGGGGGCAGCCTGGAGGTGGAATCGTCCGACGTGCTCAGCACCGAGGAGGGTTACCGCCTCACCCGGGAGCTGCTCCAGCGCACCCGGCCCACGGCGCTGTTTTTCGGCTATCACAGCTATGCCCAGGGGGGTGTGCGCTACCTGGCGGAAATGGGCCTGTCCGTGCCCGAGGACATCTCCGTCATCATGGTGGGCACCCCGGCGTGGGCGCAGTTCTCCTCCCCCAAGTACCACACCATTTACCAGAGCGAGGACTGGGTGGGTTCCACGGCGGGACGTATCCTTATGGCCCAGCTCCAGGGGGAGGAAAGCCCCCTGCTGGCAAAGAAGCGCTACATTTGCCCTTGCCAGCTCATTGAGGGGAACAGCGTAAAGGATTTAACCAGGCTATGAGCGAGATTATCGGCCTCCAATTTGCGGGACGCAAAGGCAGAGGCCGATAAAATGTAAATAAGTAAACGTTTACATGTATAAATTCGTGTAGCTTATTTACGAAATGTGGACGCCAGTCATCGGAAAAACGGCTGAGAAAGCAGTTTTTTCTCCGCATGTAAACGATTACTTGACAAGACAGCGTATTGTGGGAGAGAGGAGGGAACGGCAAGGGCAAGGCATCCGCAAAACAGGGCTGCGCCCAGCGGACGGAACGAAACCAACGACGACGCAGAAGGGAGAAAATTGGTATGAAGGATCTGAATCTCGGCAACGCAAAAGTGCCGCCTGACCTCCTGCCCTCCAAGCCTGAGGAGCGCAACTGGGGGATCTACAGCTTCTTTGCGCTGTGGATTGGCATGGACATCGGCATACCCACCTATTACCTGGCTTCCAGCCTCATCTCCGGGGGCATGAACCTGCCCTGGGCCATGATCACCATCCTGCTGGCCAACGTGATTATCGCCTTCCCTATCCTGGCCAACGGCCATGCCGGCGCGAAATACGGCATCCCGTCCACCATCTACTGGCGTTCGGCCTTCGGCTTCCGGGGGGCCAGCGTGGCGGCCATCATGCGCGGCATTGTGGCGGCGGGCTGGTGCGGCATCCAGTTTTGGATCGGCGGCTCTGCGCTGAACACGGTGCTCAGCCTGCTCTTTCCCGCCTGGGGCCAGTGGGCGCCGGGTATATGGATCTGTTTCGGCGTGTTCCTGGTGGTGAACATCTTCATTCTCATCAACGGCCTGGGCGTTATTAAGAAAATGGAACATTGGTGCGCTCCCATGCTGGTCATCTGGATGGTAGTGCTGCTTATCTGGGCGCGCACCAGCGCGGGCAGCTGGGGCCCCTTGGTGAACCAGACGGGCAAATTCGCCACCACCGGCGAGTTCATCGCCTTCTTCATCGTGGGCCTGAACGCCAACATCAGCTACTGGGGCTCCATGCCCCTCACCGTCACCGACTTTACCAAGGTTTCCAAGGATCAGAAGTCCCACATGGTTGGCCAGTTTGCCGGCATCCCCACTGGCATCGTGGGGCTGGCCCTGGTGGGCTCCCTGGTCACCAGCTGCACTGTGGTGATGTTCGGCGAGGCTATCTGGGATCCCGTGGCCCTCACCGGCATGATCGGAAACGTATGGCTGGTTGTCGGCATGATGTGCTTCCTGATGATTGCCACCCTCACCACCAACATCGCTGCCAACGCCCTGACCCCTGCGGTAGCTATCGTCCACCTTACAGGCGGCCGGCTGAACTTCAAATGGGCGGCCATTGCCCTGGGCGTGCTGGGCGTGGCCATCCGCCCCTGGGTGCTCATCAACGACATGGGCGTCTACATGAATTTCTTCCTCAACGGAGGCGGTGCGCTGCTGGGGCCCATCATCGGCATTACCATCTGCCACTACTTTTTCGTCTGCCGGACGGAGCTTGACCTGCGCAGCCTCTACGTCCCCGAGGGGGAGGCCATGTTCGAGAATCTGAAAAAGTTTGCCCTGCCCACCTATGCGGGCTGCTGGGGGGCCAGCGCGATTATGCTGCTGGTGGCGTTCCTGGCCCCGGCCGGCTGGGCTGGGGCGGTGTGCACCCTGGGCTGCACCATGCGCTTCTCCATGGTGGCGATGGCGGTTATCGTGGCGGCGCTGGGCCTGCTGGTGTTTATCAACCGCAACGGCGGCATCAACCCCGTCAGTATGCTCACCATGGCCATCACCTTTATCGTGATCTTCCTGGGGCTGTGGGTGGCCCCGCTGCACTGGCTGTACGATGCGTCCATCATCGTGGGCACCCTGGTGGGTATGCTGGTATACTTTGCCCTCATGGCGGCTGCGGACAAGAGCTTCTTGGAGCAGAAAAAGGCCGAGCACGCGGCCGCCGCGGGAAAGTGAGGCGCACAGTATGAGAAACGTGACCATTGGCCTGGTCCAGCTGGAGAGCCGGGTGGGCGACAAGGACTATAACCTGAAGGAGTCGGAGCGGCTGGTTCGGACGGCGGCGGCCCAGGGCGCGCAGATCATCTGCCTGCCGGAGCTGTTCGTCACGGGCTATAACCTGAACACCTTCGGCGAGGGGCTGTACGATCTGGCGGAGGGGCTCAGCGGGCCTGCCATCACCGCCATGCGGGCCCTGGCCAAAGAGCTTGGGGTCTATCTCATCGCCCCCATCGCCCTCCAGGCGTATACCACCCGGCCGCTGAACAACGCCGCCGTGGTCATCGACGACCAGGGCGAGGTGCAGGGGACCTACAGCAAGAACCACCTGTTCGGCGGCGAGTGCGGCTACTTCACCCGCACCGGCGAGTATCCCGTATTTGACACCAAATACGGCAGGATCGGCATTATGATCTGTGCCGACAACAACTACCCGGAGCCTGCCCGAATCCTGGCCCTCAAGGGGGCGGAGATTATCTTCATGCCCGCGGCCTGGCGGGTGCAGGAGTCGGACATCTGGCCGCTGCTCATCCGCTGCCACGCCTTGGAGAACAATGTCTATGTGGCGGCGGCCAACCAGTACGCAGACATGGGCGACCTCTTCCTCTTTGGCCACAGCATGATCGCCGGGCCCCGGGGCCAGGTGATTGAGGAGCTGACGCAGGATGGGGGCGGGCTCATTGTCCGCACCGTCGATCTGGACGAGATCTATGCCTGCCGGGCCAATATGCCCAGCCTGAAAGACCGCCATCCCGAGGACTATGGCGTGCTCTGCGCGCCGGTATCCCAATAGCAGCCCCGCGCTCCCCCCGCCGCCTGCTCCGCAGGGCGGGGACGGGGCCAAAGGTTTCAGACGGCGCGCCCGCCGTTTGGAATAGATAATCGTGCAGTTTAGGAGGAGAACGATTTGAAGAAAATTGTGATTGCCCTGGGCGGCAATGCCCTGGGCAGCACCCCGGCGGAGCAGCTGGAGCTGGTGCGGCAGACCGCCAAGCCCATCGTGGATCTCATCCAGGAGGGGAACCAAGTGGTCATTGCCCACGGGAACGGCCCCCAGGTGGGTATGATCAACCTGGGCATGAGCACTGCGGCGGAGGCTGGGGCCATCAAGAGCGATATGCCCTTCCCCGAGTGCGGCGCCATGAGCCAGGGGTACATCGGCTACCACCTGCAAAACAGCATCGGCAACGAGCTGGCCGCCCGGGGACTGGCAAAGGACGTGGCCACCGTGATCACCCAGGTGCTGGTGGACGAGGCCGACCCCGCCTTTCAGAAGCCCACCAAGCCCATCGGCGCGTTCTATGACAAGGCTGCGGCGGAGAAGATCGCGGCGGAGAAGGGCTATACCATGGTGGAGGACGCCGGACGGGGTTACCGCCAGGTAGTGCCCAGCCCCAAGCCCATCGACGTGGTGGAAAAGAACATGATCCAATCCCTGATTGACACGGGCCATGTGGTGATCGCGGCAGGCGGCGGCGGTATCCCGGTGATTCGGAAGGATGGCCGCTTGCTGGGCACCCCGGCGGTGATCGACAAGGACTTCGCCTCCGCTAAACTGGCGGAACTCATCGGCGCGGATATGCTGGTCATCCTCACCGCGGTGGACCGGGTGGCCATCAACTGGGGCAAGCCGGAGCAGAAGGCCCTGGGCGAGATGAGCGTGGCGGAGGCGGAACGCTACTGCGGCGAGGGCCACTTTGCCCCGGGCAGTATGCTGCCCAAGGTGCAGGCGGCCATATCCTTTGCCAAGGCGGGGGGCACGGCCATCATCGCCAGCCTGGAAAACGCCGCCGCCGCCCTGCGGGGCGAGAGCGGCACCCACATCACAAAGTAAGCGGAAAGGACGAGCGCCATGAAATCGGAAGTGATCAGCGTAAAGTGCTCCATCGTCCGGGGCGGCACCAGCAAGGGCATTTTCATCCTGGAGAACGAACTGCCCAGCGACCCCGCCCTGCGGGATAAGTACGTGCTGGAGATCTTCGGCAGCCCCGACGTGCGGCAGATCGACGGCCTGGGCGGCGCGGATGTGCTGACCAGTAAGCTGGCCATCGTGGGGCCCTCCTCCCGGGAGGACGCCGACGTGGACTACACCTTCGGTCAGGTGAGCTTTGTGGACGCCAAGGTGGACTATAAGTCCAACTGCGGCAACATCTCCGCCGGGGTGGGGCCCTTTGCCATTGATAACGGCCTGGTAAAGGCGGTGGAGCCGTACACCACCGTGCGCATCCACCAGGTTAACACCGGCTCTATCATCAACGCCAAAGTGGAGGTAAAGGACGGCCGGGCGGTGGTTGAGGGCAGCCTCCACATCGACGGCGTGCCCGCCCTTGGCTCCACCGTGGAGCTGGATTTCTCCGACAGCGTGGGTTCCATCACCGGCAGGCTGCTGCCCACCGGGAACGTCACGGACACGATCACCACACAGGACGGGACCTCTTATGAGGTGTCCATCGTGGACGCGGCCATCCCCACCGTGTTCATCAAGGCGGAGGCGCTGGGGCTGGAGGGCATTGAGACCCCTGCCCAGATCGAGGGCAGCGCCCCTCTCATGGCCCGGATTGAGGAAATCCGAGGCCGCTGCGCGGAAAAAATCGGCTTGACCGACAACTGGAAGCTGTCCACCCAGAAATGCCCCTACGCCCCCTTCTTTGCCGTGGTGTCCCCCAGCAAAGCCTACCATACCTTTGACGGCAAGGACGTGGCGGCGGAGGAAATCGACCTGGTGAGCCGTCTGCTCTTTATGCAGAAGATGCACAAGACCCATCCGGTGACGGGAACCGTGTGTATGTCCACCGCGGCCCGGGTGCCCGGCAGCATTGTGGAGCAGGTTCTCAGCCGGCGGGGCCGGGAGAACCGCAAAATTATCATTGGCCATCCCGCCGGGGTGATCCCGGTGGTGTCGGAGCTTGAGACGGAGAACGGGACCTATAACCTCAAAACCGCCGCCATCCTCCGCACCGCCAGAACCATCATGGACGGGCAGGTATATGTCCGCAAATCCCGCATCCAATAAAAAATTTCAGGAGGAAGATTACCATGAACAAGACGATTGCAGCCCAGATTGCCGAAGTTGCGGTGGCCACCACCTACGACAAGCTCCCCGCCGAGGCCGTCACCAAGGCCAAGATGCTCACCCTGGACGTGCTGGCCTCCATGGTGGGCACCCGGAACGTGATCTCCAGCGAGATCGCCCGTGAGATCTCCGAGGAGCTGGCCGGACCCGCCGAGGCCACCATCGTAGGCTCCAAAGACAAGGTAGCCGCCCCCAACGCCGCCTTTGCCAACGCCATCCAGTGCTATGGCCTGGATTTCGTGGACGACCACAACGAGTCCAACGCCCACCCCTCCCCCGCCACCTTCCCCGTGGGCATGGCCCTGAGCGAGAGCCTGAAGAAGAGCGGCAAGGACTACATCGCCGCCGTGGCCATGGGCAATGAGGTCGTGTGCCGCATGGGCACCGCCTACCTGGGCGATATGTACTATCAGGGCTTCCACCCCACCAGCACCTGCGGCATGATGGCCGCCAGCGTCACCGCCGCCAAGCTCCTGGGCCTGGACGTGCAGAAGACCATCTACGCCCAGGGCATCGCGGGCAGCATGGTGTCCGGCCTGATGGCATGGAACACCGAGGGCTCCTTCACCAAGCGCCTCCAGGCCGGCCACCCCGCCATGAACGCCATCATCGCCGCCCGCATGGCCTCCAAGGGCTTCAACGGCCCCTCCGACATCTTTGAGAGCAAGGACGGCCTGCTCCACGCCTACTCCTTCCAGGACCACTATGACCCCAAGTACATCACCGAGGGCCTGGGCGAGGACTGGACCTTCACCAAGTCCAGCATCAAGGTCTACCCCTGCTGCCGTTACTCCGGCGGCCATCTGGACGCCTGCCTGGAGATCGTGGCCAAGCACCACCCCAAGGCCGAGGACATTGAGAAGATCGAGATCCGCTCCTCCAAGTACACCATGCACCTGCTGGCCGAGCCCTGCAAGTGGGCGCCCCGGAACATTGTGGATCTCCAGTTCAGCATGCCCTACCAGGCGGCCATCGCCTTCAAGAACGGCCAGTTCACCGTGGACGAGCTGAACGAGGACTATATCAACGACGAGCTTGTCAAGCGCCTGATCGCCAGCACCACCGTGGTAATGGACGACGAGTTCGAGCGCCGCTATCCCGCCCACTACTCCAGCGCTGTGACCATCACCATGAAGGACGGCACCCAGTACACCGCCACCGTGGACGACCCCAAGGGCGACTGGCGCAACCCCGTCACCTATGAGGACGTGGTGAACAAGTTCCGCTACCTGGCCAACCGCACCTACGGCGACAGCGCCCGCACCGAGGCCATCGTGGAGTTCGTCAACAGCCTGGAGAACCAGCCCGACATGTCCAAGCTCATGGAGCTGGTCAACGACGTGAGGTAAGCGCCCCGCAGCGGCAGGAAAGGAGGCGGCGGCCATGCCCCAGCGCAACCAGGACGACCGCAGCAAAAAAATCGTATTTGTATCCAACTGCCTGCTCAACGCCAACAACAAAGTGCTGGAATTCGCCCGCTACCCCGGTATGTTCACCCAGGTGGTTCAAACGCTGGACAAGTATGGCATCGGCCTGATCCAGATGCCCTGCCCCGAGGTGCTCCACATGGGGAACCAGCGGTGGTGGCACTCCCGCAACCTGTATGACAACGCGGGCTTCCGGCGGCTGTGCCGCACCTTGGCGGAGCAGATGGCGGACTACATGGAGAACTATGCCATTGTGGGCTATGACGTGGTGGCGGTGCTGGTGTGCGACGGCTCGCCCACCTGCGGCGTCAGCGTGCACAGCCACTATGAGAACGGCGGCGGGCACCCCGCCGAGCCGGAGCGCAGCCTGCGGGAGGGGCCCGGCGTGTACACCCAGGAGCTGCTGTCCGCCGTGGAAGCCCGCGGGCTGGCCATGCCGCCGGTCTACGGGCTGAAGATGGACGACCGGGACAAGACCAACCAGCAGATCCTGGACGAGTTCGACGCCTTTATCCGGGAACGGCTTTCCTGAAAGGAAGCCGGGCGGCGGGGCGCAAGCGTCCCGCCGCCCCCGGCCAAATTCTGAGTTGAGTAGGTGGTATTAGGCAATGAGTAATATGACATTTGCCCAAAAGGCATTGGCCCGTGCCGCCGGCAAGGACTATGTGGAGATTGGGGAGATCGTCAACGCCAATGTGGACGTGGCCATGATGGACGACATCCTGGGTCCCCGCATTGAGATCGCCGAGGGACTGAAAGAGCTTGGCGTGGGGGTTTGGGACAAGTCCAAGGTGGTGGTGGTCAGCGACCACTACACCCCCCCCTGCGAGATCAAGCAGGCCGAGGCGGTGAAGTTCACCAAAGACTGGTCCCAGGAGCATGGGGTGGACTACCACGAGTACGAGGGCCCCTGCCACCAGGTTTTGGCGGAGGCCTGCTATAACCAGCCGGGCGCCCTGGTGGTGGGCACCGACTCCCACACCTGCATGTCCGGGGCATTCGGGGCCTTTGGCACCGGCATCGGCTCCACCGAGATGCTGGGCGTGGCGGCCACCGGCCAGATCTGGCTGAAGGTGCCCGAGAGCTTTCGCATCGAGTGGCGCAATACCCTGGGCAAAGGGGTGTTCGCCAAGGATATGGCGCTTTTCGACTGCTGCGCCATCGGCCATTCCGGGGCGACCTACAAGGCCCTGGAGTACTGCGGAGAGGCCGTTTCCGAGCTGTCCATGGACGAGCGGATGGCCATCTCCAACATGTCTGTGGAAATGGGGGCCAAGGCGGGCTATATCCCGCCGGACGAAAAGACGCTGGAGTACCTGCGCGCCCACGGCAGCAGCCGGCCCTATGTGCTGCTCTACCCCGACGGGGACGCGGTGTACGAGCGCAGCTACGTCCATGACGCAGCCGCGCTGGCGCCCCAGGTGGCCTGCCCCCATCATGTGGACAACGTCCATGATGTGACGCAGGTGGCGGGCGCGCCCCTCACCCAGGTGTACATCGGCTCCTGCACCGGCGGGCGGCTGTCCGACCTGCGCGCCGCGGCCCACGTGCTCAAGGGCCGCAAGGCCGCCAAGGGACTGCGCTTCCTGGTATCCCCCGCCTCCCGGGAGGTATACCGCGCCGCCATGGCGGAGGGCCTGCTGGACATACTGACCGATGCCGGCGCGGTGATTGTGGCCCCGTCCTGCGGCCTGTGCCTGGGGGCGCACACCGGCATCCTGGCCGGCGGGGAGAGCTGCATCTCCACCAGCAACCGCAACTTCATCGGCCGCATGGGCAGCAAGGACGCCAGCGTCTACCTGGGCAGCGCGGCCACCGTGGCCGCCAGCGCCATCGAGGGCCGCATCGCCGACCCCCGGGCATATTTCTAAGCGGACGGGAAAGGGGGAACACTATGAAATCCCAGATAATCCGGGGAAAGGTGTGGAAGTTCGGGGATGACATCAACACCGATATCATTTCCCCGGGCGAGTACATGGACGCCAGCTACGAGGAGATCGGCAAGCACGCCATGGAGCGGGCTTTCCCTGGCTTCGCCGACGCGATTGAACAGGGCGATATCATTGTGGCCGGCAAGAACTTCGGCCCCGGCTCCAGCCGGGAGACGGCCCAGATCGCCCTGCTGTACGCCGGGGTGGGGGGCGTCATCGCCAAGGATTTTGCCCGGATCTTCTTCCGCAACTGCATCAATGTGGGCTTCCCGGTGGTCACGTTCGACGGCACGGACGAGCTGAACCAGGGGGACGAGATTGTGGTAGACCTGCTCAGCGGCAGGATTGAGAACATCACCACCGGCAAGGTGTATTTCGGCAGCCGCCTGCCCCAGCATGTGCTGAGCATCGTGGAGGACGGCGGGCTGAAAAACCACCTGAAAAAGACGCTGAAAAAGGGCTGACGCAGCCCAGGGAACAGCGGCCCTGAGACAAAAGGAGGTAATGGAAGTGGCATCGACCTTGCAAGTGAACTTCGCCGGCGTATCCATGCCCAACCCGTTCATGCTGTCCTCGGCGCCCCCCACCACCAATGTGGAGATGGTGGCGCGGTGCTTTGAGGCAGGCTGGGGCGGCGCGGTGCTCAAAACGCTGGCCTACACCTTGAGCCAGGCGCAGAACGTGAACCCGCGGATCACGGCGGTGCGCAGCGCCGACGACCAGATCATCGGCTTCACAAACTTTGAACTGGGCAGCCCCAAGCACATCGAGAAGTGGGCCCAGGACACCCGCTGGCTGAAGGAGCGGTTCCCGGAGCATGGCGTGTGGGTGAGCCTGCTCCACACCGAGGGACTGGTGGAGTCCCAGTGGCGGGAGGTCACCCGGATGTTCGACCAGGCCGGGGCGGACGGCTTTGAGCTGAACTTCTCCTGTTCCCACGGCATGGCGGAGTCAGGGGGCGGCGCCACGGTGGGCGGCAACGAGGAGGCTATCAAAATGGTCACCACCTGGGTGCGGGAGGAGACCAGGAAGCCCGTCATGCCCAAGCTCCCCGCCATCGTGCAGGATATCCCGGGCAAGGCCCGGGCAGCCCAGTCCGCCGGGGCAAACGCCATCGCGTCCATCAACACGTTGAACAGCCTGCCCGGAGTGGATATCCATACGTTCGTACCCTATCCCAGCGTGGACGGCGGCAGCGCCTTCCAGGGGCTGAGCGGCGCAGCGGTGAAGCCTGTGGCCCTGCGCACGGTGGCCCAGATCGCCGGCGCGGTGGACATTCCCGTCTCGGGCATCGGCGGCATCTACAATTGGCGGGACGCGGTGGAGTTCATCCTGTGCGGAGCCTCCTCCCTCCAGGTGTGCTCGGCCGTGATGCACCACGGCTATCGGATCATCAACGACCTCACCGCCGGCCTGCTCAACTACATGGAGGAGATGGGCTTCGCCACCATCGGCGACTTCTGCGGAAAGGCCCTGCCCAATATCCACCGGCACAACGATCTCAGCCGCGCCTACAAGCTGTACAGCAGCCCCGACCCGGACAAGTGCGTGGGCTGCGGCCGCTGCGCGGCGGTGTGCGCCGACAGCGCCTACAGCGCCATCCACCTGGATGAGGATCGCCGCGCCATTGTGGACAAAGAGAAATGCGACGGCTGCGGCTTGTGCCGGGGCATCTGCCCGGCCCACGCCATCAGTATGCAGCGCAAATAAAGGAGGCGGAGAGAATGAGCGCAATCAACCAGACCTTGAAAGACATCCAGGCGGAGGCCCGGCGCTGCCTGTACTGTGTGGACGCGCCCTGCCAAAAGGGGTGTCCCGCCTCGGTGGACGTGGCCCAGTTCATCCGCCACCTGCGCTATGCCGACGTGAAGAGCGCCAAGCGGGTGATCAAGCAGGCCAACCCCCTGGGGGGCATCTGCGGAACCCTTTGCCCCAGCGAGGAGCTGTGCCAGAAAAACTGTACCATGGGCCGCTGCGGCGCGCCCATCCACATTCGGGATCTCCAGAAGTACGCCTGCGCCAACGCGTCCTACTCCCCCGCCCTGCCCCAGCCCAACGGCAAGAGGGTGGCCGTGGTGGGGGCGGGCCCGGCGGGGCTGGGCTGCGCCGCGGCCCTGGCCGCCTTGGGCTACCAGGTGGAGATCTTTGAAAAGGACGGCTGCGCCGCGGGCGTGGTGGCCCGGGAGATCCCCGGCTACCGCATCAGCGCCGCAGTGGTGGAAAACGACCTTGCCGAGCTGCCCGGGGATCGCGTCCACATCCACTATGACAGCCCCGTGACGGCGGAGGATATCGCCGGGAAGCTGTCCAAAGAATATGATGCGGTGTTTGTGGGCGCTGGCCTGTCCGCCGATCGGATGAGCGGCGTGGACATCGCCCCCGGCGCCCCGGTGGCGGGCTGCTCCCGGTTCCTGGCTGAGCTGAAGTCGGGGGCGGTAAAGTCCGTGTCCGGCACGGTGGTGGTCATCGGCGGCGGCGACTCCGCCATCGACGCGGTGTGCAGCAGCTTGGCGTGCGGCGCGGACAAGGCTGTGTTGGCCTACCGCCGCTCCCGGGAGGAGATGCCCGCCTGTGATGAGGAGTTCCTGAGCGCGGCCGACAAGGGCGTGGAGCTGATGTATATGGTGTCCCCCGTGTCCATCACGGCGGAGGGGGACGGCGCGGCGGTCACCTTTGTGCGTAACCGGCTGGTGGAGCGGCCCGGCGAGAGCCGCAAGGGGTTCGAGCCCGTCCCCGGCAGTGAATTCACCATCCGCGCCTCCCAGGTGGTATTCGCCATCGGCAAGACGGCGGACACGGCGCTGCTGGCCGGTAAGGCCGACCCCGATACCCTCCGGGTAGGGGATACCAACTGCTTCGCCGGCGGCGACTACCTGAGCGGCGGGGCCACGGTGGTCCGGGCGGTGGCCGACGGCAAGAAGGCTGCGGCGGGCATTCACGCCTACCTGAGCTGAGCGGCGGGCCATGAACGATCTCAACATACTCCACGGCACGGTGGTGCGGCCGGAGGGCTGCTTTGCCGGCGGCGTGGAGGTGAAGGACGGAACAATCGTCCGTGTCCTCCTGGAGGGTGAAGCCCCCGATCCCGCCCGGGAGACGGTGGATGCCGGAAATATGCTGATCTTCCCCGGCATGATCGACAGCCACGTCCACATCCGCGGCGGGCGCCTGGAGCACCGGGAGGACTTCGCCTCGGGCACCATGGCCGCCGCCGCGGGGGGCGTGACCACCGTGCTGGAAATGCCCGTTACCATGCCCCCGGCCTCCCGCTCCGGCGATTTCATCAACCGGGAGAAGGAGGTCAAGGCCCGGGCCTATGTGGATTACGCCCTCTACGGCGGGGCGGGGGCGGACAACCTGGAGGAGATCCCCCTGCTGGCCCAGGCGGGGGCGGTGGGGTACAAAACCTTCCTCATGCCCCCCGTACCCGGCCGGGAAAAGGAGTTTTTCGGCCTGTGCAGCCAGACGCAGGAGATTCTCACCCAAGTGATGGAGCAGGTGGCCAAAACCGGCCTGATGCTGGCGGTTCACAGCGAGCTGAACCAGTATGTGGAGGAGGAGACCCGCCTGCGCATGGAGCGCGGGGAGAACGGCCTGAAGGCATTCTGCCGCTCCCGACCGGTGAAGGCGGAGACGGAGGCGGTGAAGTGGGTCATTGCCGCAGCGCGGAAAACCGGCTGCCGTGCCTCTATCTGCCACGTGAGCACGCCGGAGGCCGCAGCCCTCATCCAGGAGGCCCGGGCCCAGGGGGCGGACATCCACGGCGAGACCTGCCCCCAGTACCTCCTCTTCAACGAGGACACGGCGGAGCGGGCCGGGGTGTTTGCCCGGATGAAGCCGCCCCTGCGGGACGCGGGCCGGATGGCCCGGCTGCGGGAGCTGTACCGGGAGGGCGCGCTGGAGATCACCGGCAGCGACCACGCCCCCTACCTCCGGGAGGAGAAGCTGAGAAACGGCCAGGATATCTGGCGCACCTTTGACGGCGTACCCGGGCTGGAGCTGTCCCTGCCGCTGCTGGTGACGGCGGCGGAGCGCGGGGAGCTGACGTATGAGTCCATCGCCCGGAATACGGCGGAGAATACCGCCCGGCTGTTCGGCCTGCCCCAAAAAGGGCGGATTGAGGAGGGGCGGGATGCGGATCTGGTGCTGGTGGAGCGCTTGCAGCTGCCCCGGCCGCTGGATATCGGCGCGCTGTTTACCAAGAGCCGGGACAGCGCGGAGCTGTACCGGGACCTGCCCCTGCGCTGCCGCGTGGCCGCCGCCTACGTGCGGGGCCGGCGGGTGTTTGCGGACGGGGCCATCACTGGAGAGCAAGGCTGGGGGAAATTTGTCAGCCCTGTTTGATAAAAACCATATTATTTTTTAGGAGGAGAACAACAATGAGAACCGATATGCGCGGAAAAGACTTTGTGACCCTGATGGACTACACCGGCGAGGAAATCCAGACCATCCTGGACGTGGCCTTCGACCTGAAGCGCCAGAACGCCATGGGCGCGGAGCACGAGCTGCTGAAAAATAAGACCCTGGGCATGATTTTTGCCCAGCCCTCCACCCGAACCCGGGTGTCCTTTGAGACGGGCATGACCCAGCTGGGCGGCCACGCCCAGTACTACAGCGAGGACAATATGCAGCGCAAGAACAAGGAGACCTGGGACGACACCGGCCTGGTCCTCTCCCGCTACTTGGACGCGCTGATGGTCCGCCTCTACGACCTGGAGAAGTACGGTATGGCCCGGGATATCATGAACCAGATCCGCGCCGCCACCACCATCCCCGTCATCAACGGCCTAGACGATAAAGAGCACCCCTGCCAGTGCATGGGCGATCTGATGACCATCCAGGAGAAGCTGGGCGCCGGCTGGAAGAAGAAAAAGATCGTCATGTCCTGGGCCTACTCCGACCGGGTGAAGTCCCCCGGCGTGCCCCAGGCCATGCTGCTGGCGTGCAGCCTGCTGGGCGCCGACCTGACCCTGGCCTACCCCAAGGGCTACGAGCTGGACGAAGAATATATGGCCTTTGCCGACAGCGCCTACCAGAAGAGCGGCGGCAAGCTGTCCATCACCAACGATATCTATGAGGCCAGCACCGACGCCGACGTGATCTATGCCAAGAGCTGGGGCAGCACCCGGGGCATGGACAAGGCGGAGGACAAGGAGTACCGCAAGCAGTTCGAGAAGGACTGGTGCATCTCCGACAAGCACTTCAGCCTGGCCAAGCCCGTGTCCTACTATATGCACCCGCTGCCCGCCGCCCGGGGCGAGGAGGTCACCGACGAGCTGATCGACGGCCCGCACTCCATCGTGTACGACCAGGCGGAGAACCGCCTGCACGCCCAGAAGGCCATCCTGGCCCTGCTGATGAAGAAGAAGTAAGAAACCACCCAACTTATGCGGGGAACCAGGCGTTCCCCGCATAAGTAAACGATTACATATCTGCATCCACAACATTGGACTATGAACAGGGGGTTCATTATGATTTTAGGGCTACCGTTCCCGACCTATCTGGGCTGGTTTGTCGGGCCCATCGCCACCATTGCCACTGCGGCCTTCTGCGTTTACGAGTACGTCAAGCACTGCAAGAACGAAGCGTAAACCGCCCTGCCCCGGCGGCTCGCACCCCGTTGACGGGCCGCCTACCCGTGCGTACGCGATTAAAGGAGGTAAGTCCATTGTTATCTGGTAGTCTCGCCGTCATCGGCTTTGTGATGCTGGGCATCTATATCGCTGGGATGCTGGGTATCGGTATCTACTGCAATAAAAAATACGCAAACACCCTTAGCGGCTTCCTCACCGGCGGCCGGAGCCTGGGCCCCTGGGTATTTGCCCTGACCTATGGCTCCACCTACCTCAGCGCGTCCACCTTCATCGGCAATACGGGCACCGCTTATAAGGCCGGCATGGCCTATCTCATGATGCCTGTGGCGCAGGTTGTGCTGCTGCCCATCGGGCTGGTGGTCTTTTCCCACGGCCTGCGGCGGGTGTCCGTCCGGCTGGGCGCCATGACCATCCCCCAGTATGTGGAAAAACGGTTTAAGTCCCCCCTGGCCGGCACGCTGGCCTCTGTCGTGATTCTGCTGTTCATGGTGCCCTATATGGTAGGCGTCATCAAGGGCGGCGCGCTGGCGCTGGGCTCCCTGCTGGGCCTGTCCTACACCGTGTCCGTGCTGCTGGTGGCGGGCGTGGCCTGCGCGTACCTGATCTGCGGCGGCTACATGGCCCGGTGCTACACCGACGTGGTGCAGGGCGTGATGATGGGCTTTGGTATGCTGGCGGTGCTGATCATGGGATTCTTCGTGGTGGGCGGCCCCGCCGAGATCGCCGCCGGCGTGGGGGCCAGCGATCCCGCCCTGCTGGAAACCCCCGGCCCCATGGGCTGGAGTAACCTGTTCCTGTTCTCCTCCGTGTTCGCCCTCACCCCATGGGGACTGCCCCAGCTGGTGCAGACCAACTTCACGATTAAGGACCGCAAGACGGTGCATATCTCGTCCATTGTGCTGTCCATTTGGCTGGGCGCCATCCTCATCGGCTCCATGATCATCGGCAATATGGCCCGCGCCTACTTCGGCGACGCCTATTTGGACAATGTGGACGCGGTGTTCCCCAACCTCGTGCTCGCATTTTTCCCCAACGCCATCGGCGCGATCATCATCGTTGCTGTCATTGCCGCGGCCATGTCCACCATTGACGGTGTGCTGATGACCAGCGGCAGCGCCTTCGGCGTGGATATCTTCAAGCGGTTCATCAAGAAGGACGCCTCGGACAAGCAGGTATTGACCGTCACCAACATCACCATGTTCGCCATTATGGCCGTGGTGGTGGTGTGGGCCTTCAACCCCCCGGCGATGATCCTCACCTTCTCGTCCTTCGCCTTCTCCGTCATCGCGGGCGCGCTCATCGTTCCGGTGTTCGCGGGGATCTACTCCAGAAAGGGCACCACCCTGGGCTGCGTAGCCGCCATGATCGCGGGAGCCGGCGGAACGCTGCTCTGGTACATCGTAAAGCCCGGCGGAAACTATATCCTGGGCTGCCCGCCCTTCGTGGCCGGTGCGATTTTGTCCGTCATCGCGTATGTGGCGGTGAGCAGATTTACCCCGCCCCTCCCCCAAGAGTTTGTGGATGACCTGTTCTCCAAAGAAGCCGAGGAGAACGCATACGCGCAGGATTGAGCCAAATCCCTGCGCCCAGCCGTGCGGGACTCCGGGCCTCCGGGGGTTCGCACGGCCCTTTTTAAAAAGACTGAAGCGAAAGGAAGTTTTTCTCATGGATGGTTTGTTGGACGGCGTTGTGGTGCTGGATCTGACCCGGGTGCTGGCGGGGCCGTACTCCGCTATGCTGCTGGCGGACATGGGGGCCACGGTGATCAAAGTGGAAAACCCCAAGGGCGGGGACGACACCCGCAGCATGGGCCCCTTCGTCAATGGCAGCAGCGTATATTACGCCAACTTCAACCGCAGCAAATACGGCTGCACCCTGAACCTGAAGGAGCCGGAGGGCAAGGAGATCTTCAAGGAAATGGTGAAGCGGGCCGATGTGGTGCTGGAGAACTACCGCCCCGGCACCATGGAGAAGCTGGGGCTGGGCTATGACGTGCTGCGGGAGGTCAACCCTGGAATCATTTATGGCGCGGTGTCCGGCTTTGGCCATACCGGGCCGTACAGCAAACGGGCGGGCTATGACATCGTGGGCCAGGCCATGGGCGGCCTGATGAGCACCACCGGCTGGCCCGGCGGCGACCCCACCCGCACCGGCACCCCGATGGGCGACGTGCTGGGCGGCTTAAACCTGGCCGTCGGCGTGCTGGCCGCCCTGGTAAACAAGGCGAAAACCGGCCGGGGCGAGAAGGTGGACGTGGCCCTGGTGGATTCGGTGGTGTCCTCCATGCAGAACATCACCATGATCTATCTGGCCGAGGGCCGCATCCCCCAGCGCATTGGCAACCGGTACGAGTCCACCTACCCCTATGACTCCTTCCCCGCCAGGGATGGCAATGTGATCATCGCAGCAGGGAACAACAAGCTGTATGCCATCCTGTGCCGGGTGATGGGCCGGCCGGAGCTGATTGAGGATCCCAAATACCTCAATGTGAAGGACCGGGTGGCCAACCACGCGGAGATGCGGGAAATCATCAGCGCCTGGAGCAGCCAATTCACCATCGACGAGGTGGTGAAGCTGCTCAACGACGCGGGCTGTCCCGCAAGCCCTGTGAACACCCTGGACCGGGTGGTGCGGGAGCCCCAGATCGCCGAGGCCCGGGAGATGTTCCCTGAGATCGACCAGCCGGGCATCGGGCGGATGAAGGTAACGGCCAGCGCCCAGAAGCTGACCAACACCAAATCCTTCCCCCGGAAAGCGGCCCCCCTGCTGGGGGAGGACAACGAATCCGTTTATGGCCGGATGCTGGGCTTTGACGGAGAGAAGCTGGCCCGGCTGAAAGAACAGGGCGTCATTTGACGGGAGGCGGGGACAATGGAGCGGCAAGTAAAATTCATCGAGGTAGGCCCCCGGGACGGCTTCCAGAGCGTCAAGGGGGACATGATCCCCACCCAGCTGAAGCTGGAAATCATGGAGCGGCTGTTGAATGCGGGGGTGTCGCACATGGAGTTTACCTCCTTCGTCAGCCCCAAGGCCATCCCCCAGCTGGCGGACAGCGCCGAGGTGACTCAGGCCCTGCTGGCGCAGTGGCCGGAGGCGGACGTGTTTGCCCTGGTGCCCAACCTGCGGGGCGCGCAGCGGGCTTATGCGCTGGGCCTGCGGAAGGTGTGCTATGTGGTGTCGCTCAGCGCCAGCCACAACAAGGCCAACATCAACCGCACCCACCAGCAGTCCTTGGCGGCCTATCGGGAGATCCGGGAGAGCTGCCCGGAGCTGGAGATTGTGCTGGATCTGGCCACCGCCTTTGGCTGCCCCTTTGAGGGCAAATATCGGGAGCCGGGGGCGGCGGTGGACTTCCTCCGGGACTACGTCGAGGCGGGTGTGACCACCTGCTGCCTGTGCGACACCATCGGCATCGCCGACCCGCTCCAGGTACGGGGCCTGCTGTCCGCCCTGAAGACGGCCTATCCGGCCCTGTCCCTGGAGGTCCACTTCCACGACACCCGGGGCCTGGGGGTGCTGAACACCTGCGCCGCCCTGGAGGCGGGGGTGAGCGGCGTCCAGGCGGCGCTGGGCGGGCTGGGGGGCTGCCCCTTTGCCCCCGGCGCGTCGGGAAACACCGCCAGCGAAGACCTGATCTACCTGCTGGATCAGCTGGGGGTGGAGACGGGCGTTGATTTTGCGCAGCTGCTGGCCGCGGCGAAGTACCAGCGGGAGCGGGTGCCGGGCAGCTACAGCGGGCACCACATCAACATCAACGCACCCCAGTGCGTGCTGGGGTGAAGACGGTGGCCCCGGCAGACCCAAAGAGGGCAGATGATAAACAAATAGCTATCCCCGGCTTTGAAATAGATGCCATGGCCCGAGTATTGCTCCCGGCGCTCCGGGCCTTCTACTCCAGCCCGGAAAGGCAAGCGGCGTTTGAGGAGTGGAAGCACCAACAGGAGAATACATAACAGAAGCGGCCCCCGTCACACTGACAGGGGCCGCTCAGCTTGTCGAAAAGCGGCCTGCCAGGAAAAAGTTCTGGCAGGCCGCAAAGCATAAAAGATACATAAAGGCAGCAAACAGGAGGAAAGAGTGAGTAGATAGCCGTTTTGCTTTCCATCTGGCCAGCTTTTTGAGATTCATGGCAGCAAACTTAAGCCTCACCCATTTGGAGAGCTGGGTAAGACCTCTATAATGCGTATAGCGCATACCATGCTTTTCTTTGGCATCGGCAAAGACTCGTTCAATGGTTTCCTTGCGTTTGGCATAAAGATCTTTGTATTCCGGGGTGTATCTGGCGTCATCGGCCAGTTCTTCGTAGTCTTTTCAAACATGGCGAAGGACAGTTTTAACGCAGTTTTTAGAGCGGGTGCACAGGTGTCGTGTGGGACATTGCGCGCAGATTTTTGGGTCGCTGCAATATTCCCGGTAACCGTCCCGGTTGGTGGTACGGTATGCCAAGGGCTGGTATTCCGG